>WLWF01003124.1_pt1 | contig 11148 bp, 2 predicted proteins | sample 6718331 | NCBI WGS metagenome assembly WLWF01 (sample SAMN12718692, study PRJNA515312) | sponge metagenome | isolation source: marine sponge | host: Mycale hentscheli | place: New Zealand: South Island, Marlborough, Capsize Point | collected 2003-05-01
TGGTAGGTGAGGATGTAGACCTCGCAATCCCAATCGATGTCGAGATGCAGATCTATCTCGGTCTCCCAGGTGAGGACCGCTTTCTTTGGTGCGATGATGAGAAGGACATCAGGCTTGTGGTGATCTACCACAGCCAGAGAGATCAGGCACTTCCCTGTGCGCTGTTCTGGGAAAAGGGCAAACCCGCGATGTTGGATTGCAGCATCACGAGCCTCCCTCTGGTATTCCCGTAGCTCAGTGAGGATCACGCCTTAGTCAATTCCTCTAAGGGAATTTCCCACTCACCCTCTTCATCGTCGAGCACAGTAGCGACACCGTCATCGATAGCTTCGATTACGCCGCCATACTCTTCACCCTCGTCTTCGAACGTGACGCGAGCACCTGCACGGAGGGCACCACCCTTTTTCTTGGGTGCGGCTTTCTTGGACCGACGCTTCGGAGGTGGAGCTTCATCCTCCTCTTCATCATCTTCTTCCTCGTCCTCATCGTCTTCATCCTCCTCTTCCTCTTCGGAAGCAGCCTTACGACCACGACGCTTAGGTGGGGGAGTCTCCTCTTCCTCTTCGTCGTCCTCTTGAACCTCAGGGTAAAGGTCAATATCTGCCGAATGGTATGCCTTAATGACGAATTCCTTAGCGGTCGTCGTGGTCGTCTTGTTGTATTCCTCGTCTTGCTCCTTGTAGAGGACTTCTCCGCCCATAGTAATCTCCACTTTATAGACTTCTCGGTGAGTAATCGTGGTCTTGCCTAGTGGCGTATCCAAAAGTTCCTTGAAGGCGTCTTGGATTTTAACGGACTCATAGTTCCAGTTCTGTAATGGGTCTTTTTGACTTTTGACGAGTGCGCCCATAAACTTCTTGAACCTTTCAGTCTTCTTAGGCGATGCCTTAGGAAGTGCCTTAGGTGCTTCTTTTGTAGAACGAACCTTGCCTTGCTGTCGCTCTACGCACACCTTAGCGTAGTGTGTTGCCTTAGCGAATGCCCTAGCGAACACCATACCGCACTTGTCGCAGGTGTCCCCTTTGGCGAATTTGCCGTCGGTAAGGTCGCGTTTCTTGCCAGCACAGGCGTTGAAGTAAGGCGTGCCGTCCGCCTTCTTGCCGAATGGGAAATGTCCCAATTTGACGAGGATTTTAACGTCCTCAACACCGATTTTTGGTGCTGGAGCGGTAGGGTCATAAGTAGCGGATTCGCCCTTGAAGTTGGTGTAAGTGATTGGAGAAGACATTTTTACGAGAATGAGTTTTTTTGGTTTGTTTGTTTGTTTTGGAATTGGTATGGAAAGTGTTGAGATAGTTTTGGAAAGTTTGGGAAGGTGGGTTGTATGCGCTCGTGAGCGGATTTTTGTGCCCTATCTTAGCGGAGGTCGTTTGTATCCCCCCCTCCCCTACTCTTAAATACTGCTCTTAAATACTGCCTTAAATACTGAGTTAAATACTGGAGTGGGGGGTGGAACGACCCGACATAAATTGAGTAGGTATTTTTAATGGACGCAAGTGAAAAGGGAAAAAGCAGTAAAGGAATTTCGCTACGAGAAAAATGCCCTACCGCTGGGGTGGGGACAAAAAAATTATATTTAAAAAATTATATTAAAGATAAAATGTGTAATAATTATACAGAAATGGATAGTATAGCACGGAAGACTGGGGCATTTTATAACAGAGCGACTGGTATGTATGTAGCGGATACTAGGGCGATTCGTAAGGATTATGTAAGGAATTCAGGCAAGTATGAGTTGCCTTTAAATGTAAGATATTCGGTAGGGAAGTTTTCTTACACTAGTGAGAAAGCGACCATAACATTATCCTTTACTCGCACTAAGAAGAATGAGGACTATATTGTTAGGGCACATAGCACATCAAAGTCTAAGACATTTTCTTATACGAACGAAGACGAACTAAGGGATAAAATAACGGCATATCTAAATAAACTTAATGTTAATTATGACCCTTCGCTTCAGTATGACTCACCTGAGGACGCTAGTAGCGAGTGGTGGTTGGATAGGGCACTTCAAGTTAGGAGCGAATTTCAGGATAGTTATTCCTCTAATCGTGGTGGGTTCGCAAGGGACTATGCTGACCCATTTAGCGATTATTCACAAGGGGGACTACAAATGCTTCCTGATACGGACGACGAAGACGAAGATTTCCAACCTCCGTTTGACTTAACTAACCCATTCGGTTCTTACAAGATAAAGTATGCTGGACTTAACATTTATGACGGAGATTATAACGTTAATGAGAATCGTTGTGGTTGGGATTACCTTATGAGAGTTATGGAGTTTGACGAGGAGAAACTAAAAGAACTCAAGGGTAATGACGACGACTTATGGACGTTTGAAGAGTTAAAGGAAGTAGCGAAGCATTATCGGCGTATGTTAATCGTATATGACTTACAAGGGGAGCAACTAAGGCATTATACGAGTCCTAATGCTTTTGACGATACTTACTTTACTTTTACTCCTAATAAGGCAAAGCACAGAAAACAAATGGTATTCACTTTCGCTAATTCTCACATTTATCCTTATAAACCTAAGTCGCAGACTGCCTTACTTAAACGTAGCGAAGATAAAGACGTTAAGTTTGACGCGATTGACGCTAATGGTGAAGTGATTGCTACTAAGAAGGTTATTAGCGAACACGGAGTTAATCGTATGAAGTCTGCTAAAGGTAAGGAGAAAGCACAAGAAGAGTTGGACGCTTACAGGGAAGACCACGATAATACTATGTGCTATAATGAAGGAGAATTTGGGTTAGGGGAATATAAGAAGTATAAATACTCTTATGTAGAGGACGAGGACTTAAGACCTCTTCTACTGGGAATTATGGACGCTGGTTTGGAAGTGCCCTTAATCACTAGTAAGGACGGCATTATAACGAGTCTATATAATCATAAGTGGTGCGATACTGATAAGAAGTTTAAGTATGAGTGGTGTATTCATAGTTGCCCTAATATGCGTGTTGCTAAACCGATAGTAGAGAAACTCGGTTTTATCTACACAGGACAAGATATTACGGCAATTGGACGAATGATTTATACCATATGCTTAGGACACGATTATAATAAATTGACCTCTACTACATTAGGGAGTATATTTAAACCTGAGAAACCTTTTAATGCTTCTACTAAAGTTTGTAATGAGTTGGAGGAACAATCGTGCTACGGACAGAACAATCGTGATTATTATAACTATGAGCGATTGGACTTAGTTTGTAAGCAGATTGCTCTAAGTAATACCGCCTTACAGACTAGACTAAATAGGGAAGAGCAACAAAGGTGGGAGAAATATAAGGAACAGATACTCGCCTTTAGGGCAGAGGCACAACAAGCAATCGCTAATGGTGAAGGTGAAGCACCACCTTACCAACCGAGTTATGGTTCTATTACTCAAGGCGATAATTATGGTGTTGCCCCTCCTCTATATGAAGACTTAGGCGTAGTAGAGTTGCCTTATGACTCAGTAAGGGAAGAAGGAATCCAACTGGGGGTAATTGATAGGGAAGGTAATGTAATCGCTGGTATGGAACAAGAGCATATGGAATGGTTAATGGAGGAAAGCGACCCTAGTGCTGTTGAGTTAGAACGAACTGACGCTATTGAAGAACTCGCTTATCTTAATGATAGTGAGGACGCCGAGATAGAGTCTATTGACTTATCGCATATAGGGGAGTGGGTTGCTCTAGATATTCGCAAGTGTTATACGAATTGTCTAGAAGAACCTTATAATCCATTTTGCCGTTATGAGGTCTTTGATAATATAGAGGAGGTTAAAGTGTCTAAAGACTTTAAGAATGAGAATGGTTGGTATTATGTGGATAATATAGAGGAAGAACACGAGTTTTTCCCCTTTGTTGGTTATAGGAATGGTTGGTTTTGCTTAAAGGTTATTCAACTCGCACTAGCGAAGAAAATAGACTTTAACATTACCCATAAACTATTGCCTCATAAAACTAATGTAATTAAGAAATCTCATTTTAAGGAATTCGTGGATTTTACTTATAAGGAACTAGCGGACGTATGCTGTTGCTCTAAGGGTTGTGAAGGTGGTTGTGCTCCTAAGTTTGTGGTTAATGCTTTCATAGGTCAGTTGGGTATGTTCGCTAGAGAATCTACCTACTCTAGGTCTTATGTTGTTAATACTACAGCAGACGAGCGATACTACAAGTTAAAGGGATTGGATACTTACATTATCCGTGGTGGTGATAATCCAATCTTCTTAATGGTAGAATCTAAGGAAAAGGACTACAGAACCGATTGCCTTAGTATTCATTCACAAATCTTACAGGAAGCAAAGTGTCGCCTACTAGAGTTAAATGATTGTATTACATTCTCTAGTAGAAAAGAGGTTGTATATGAACGCCAGTTAGGCGATGTAATGTCTTATATAAATTGGAAATTCACTAAAGGTCGTAAATGCCCTTTTCAGGACGAAGAAAACCTTATAAAGTGCTACAATATGTATAAGGCAGGACTAACTAAAAAAGAAGTTAAAATAGAGGAAAAGGTGCTATGTGCTCCGCTAAGGTATAAGACTGATTCCATACTACTAGCGGACTTTGGTAGTGGAATGCTTAACGAAGCAATAGCGAATGTTCCATTCAGTTCGCAACGTGGAGGTATTAGGGAGGAGGGACGTGGTAATGGTTCTACATATTGTTCTACCTTAGCAGATATGCTTTATAAAAGATATACGATATATACGCAGGATAGGGAAATATCCTCCTCACAGACTAACGATAATCGCTTCTTTAGTCCTGATAGTTATAAAGACATAATAGATAAAGGTAAGGGGTTTAGATTAGACGGAATGGCGGGGACAGGTAAGAGTTCCTTAACGTGTGGAGGACACGGACACGTAGGTATTATCCCTTACATAGAGTCGCTTAATAAAACATATGCTTTAACGGCGACTACTAATAAAGCAAGAGCGAATACTCTATTTGTTGAAAAGGGATATATGGGACAGACTATACATTCTTTCCTTAAAATTGGATTCCGCGACGGCGCTAGTAGTTCCATAGGGGATAGGAAGTATGAAATGTGTGAGGGACTAGACTTCCTTATTATAGACGAATGCTCTATGATAAATAAACAGATATACTTACACTTAAGAAACATTAAAGTATTATACCCTAATATTGGGATTATCTTAATAGGTGATTATCAGCAGATTCCAGCAGTAGAGAATAACAGAGGTAAGGACTTTGCTATATACACTAATATTGTGGATACTCAACTTATCAAATGGTTATGCGATTTTAACATTATCCATTTAACGGAGAATAAGAGGAGTAGTAGCGAAGGTGTTAAAATGTTTGACTTATACAATAAAGTTATAGCGACAGACTACTCTACTATTAACGGAGTTAAGCGAAGAAGATTCCCTAAAGAATTAAACGAATTTATGGGAGGTGTGAAGTTTAATCCGTGGGTAGATTTTAAGGGAATAAATATTTGTAATCGTAATGCGACTAAGGATTGTATAAACTTCTTAATCGTTAATAAGATTGCCCCTAAATGGGGTATGGGTGATAAGCAATATGATTGCGAACCTTTTGAGAATGCTGAAGGGCAAAGGTTAAAGAGTAAGTATGTGGAGAAGATTTGGGTTAAAAAGGCAGAAGGCGAAATGACCTGTAGGGTAGTAGCAGATAAGGGAACTGAACTCTACTACAATAATCAGGAATTCGCTATTATAAATATTAACGCAGAAAGCGGTGATTGGGTTATAACACTTAGGGACGTAATAACACACGACGAGGTGGATATAACTAGGACTATGCTTTATAGACACTTTGACTATGCTTATGCTATGACAATACATAGGAGTCAAGGTAGTTCTTTTGATAGTGAATATACGATAAATGACTATGACACTTTGCTAAGAGATAGTGCTGGTAATAAGATTTTATATGTTGCCTTATCTAGGACAACTAAGGCAAAGAATATACAGATAAATCAGTTTGGGGGCACAGCGAAGCAGGGTTGGGAAAGTAGGATTCCCCTTAAATTGGATAAGAGCGGTGGTAGGTCATTTGATAGGGAAGCGATGCGAAAAGCAGTTAAGGAAGGTAGGTGGTTTCCTAAGAAGAAATAAAATCTTTGTTAATATAAATGAATAAGCAACCTCAACTACCGCAATTCCAATCGCAACCTGAAACTATTATGGTAGAGTGCTCGGCACAGAATAGCGCCCAAAGCACCGATAATAACGACGAATGGGAAGTCGCTATTCCCCCTATCCGCTTAGAGCAAGGGGACGCCATATCAGTTAATCAATCTTTCTTAGAGGCACGTGGGACTTCTACCGAGGTCTTAGAGTTTTCTTCTAAAGGAGATAATCAAAATAATAAACAGACATTATATTATGAGTATTATGGGTGCGACGACGGCACTAACGATAAGAATAAAGGTAAAGACTGGTATAATTATGGACTTAATCACACTACACCTGAAACGACAATAGCGACTAGTAAATCATATAATCCGTGTAAGGCATTCCGCTACGATAGACTATGGGACGAAACAACATTTAACGCTAATGGGAATGCCTTTCATAGAAAAATAGGAGATAAAACAACTATATCCTCGGTGGTTTCCACCACCTTAGACCCACTCATAAGCAACGCATTTAACATAGAACCTAGGGAAGATTACTTAGTAGGGGGCGTTTTCAATTCCATTAGAGCAATAAAGGAAATGAATGGGGACGATAAGGTAGTTGGAACAGCACAAACTAACGGACTTAATGACGACGATAAAATGTTAAGAATAACTGACGCTTGTATTAACTTAGACTCTTTTGATTATTGGGAAATTTTTAGGGACAACGCTGGAGCAAATACAGACCAATACACTAGAATTAGAATACCTTATACCGAAGCAGGTAAAAATTATTTAGCACAATTCCCAATAGGAACTATAATACAGATTAGGGCGATGCCTAAGAGAAGACAAATGAGCGTCTATGATATTACTACTCATAACCACGCTGAAACTGCTTATCCTATGGGACAATACGAAAATATTAGCGGACGCTTTACTGGATTAGAAGGGCATTTTTTCGTTAGTGATATGGGAGAAAATGTATTCGCTGACGACCCTGACGGAGGTGCTATACCTAGTATAACACCATATAGCGTAGCACAGACCTTTAATTTTAGCGGTCAAGCGTGTTATGAATTAAGGATACGGAGTTATTATAATGACACTAAACCTAATCTCGCTTCGCCTTATATACATTTACCTTCAGTAGGGACTGGGACTAAAATGTATGGACGTTCCCAATCTCAGGACGGAGTCTTTATGAATGCTTACTCTACTCAATCTTTCGCTGTGCTAAACGATGGTTCGCATACTTCAACTTCCATAGTTCCTGTTAATATAATGATAAGGCGTTCTCCATTCTACATAGGGAGTCAAATTAACACAACTACCTTTACTTTACCTGACGATATTGCCTTACTACCTTCCGTTAAAGTTCAAAGCGGAGATAATTATAAGACAGCACAAGACGCAGACCTTTTTGAATTATACCCTAAACAATCTATACTACCTGACGGCAACCCTGACCCTACCCTAAATACAGATTTAGACATTTACGTAGGACAATTTAAATTTAATAATACCGATAAAACACTCGCTACTAGTGCTTCGCCACAGAAACAAGGGCAAAATTTTATTAGACTAACGGAAAAAGCAATAGGGAAAATGAGTAATTATTGGACTGCTAATAAGACAACTCCATACAATCCAATCTCCCATACACTTAATAGCGATTACGTCCCTACACAGACAGACCACTCATTACCTTACTTTGAAGGGAAATTTATAGCGGACACTTCTAGTCCATTCGCTAAGCAGATTTTACCTGATAATACCATTATAGTATTGGGTTATAATACATTAACCGAAGAAGTTATTATTACAGGACAACTATGGGACTTAGCACTAACAGGAGCAGTCGCTAATGAATACAAGTATAAGGTAGAAGTTATAGCGAGAAATATTACTAACAATCAAAATATATTTACAGGCGGAAACCCTCGCTTAGAGTTAGACGCTAATAATGGTGCTTTTTGGGTTAATGCTAATAGTGATTGTATGACGCAGACAACAGGAACTGCTATAATGTGGTATGACTTTCAAGAAGGTAAATGTGCTAATTTTAAAATTGACCCTGACTTACTAAGGCAATACTTACCTACAGGAATCCCCATTCTAAAAAATAATGGTTATTGTGGTGCTAATGAACCTTCGTTAGAACCTAACGTCCAATACGACGATAATATTATGGAGAATTATAAATATGGAAGTCAATACTTTTTTTACCGAAACACTAGCAGAACTGGATATGAAGACTTTTTACCTGATTGCTCTTTTCCTCCTGACGGAGATACTTTTAAGGAAAGTCAAGTAAGAGGAAGATTGGGAGTTAATAAAGGTTGCTTTATGTTTTCATTAACAGAAGCAGTCCCTACTACAAGTGCTAAGAGAATGTATAGCACTAGGGGAAGTCCTTACGTTAGTATGATTAACGAGATTACTGCTTCGTCTAATTCTCCTAATGCCTTTACTGGAACTGCTAGTAATAGGGGGCAAGGATACGCTGAGATAAATATGAATACGATATGTTGGAATATGGCGTTTGACTTTGAAACTAACAGAAGTAGAATGGACGAAGACGGAAGAGGTAAGACATTTACTAGCAATTTATATTTATTTACACCTGACGCTACTGACGGACTTTTGAGTTCTTTTGATATAACTAACCAAGTTCCCAATACTAATAAACTAGGGAGAGTAAGCAATACTGGGACTGATTTACTATGTGGATATGTTCCCTTAATTAACCAAATTACAATAGAAGCACCTAAGGACTATTTAACTCCTACTGACTTATCTAATTATTGGACTGAAGAATTACATAAACTAACTGATATGGTATGCTTATATGACGGCACTACTATAGAAGGTTCTTCTAAAAGAGGATTACTACAAAATCCTATGCTCCAACCTATTTATGGTAGTTGGGGTATTGGAAACTTTCCATTAGCGAGTGGTTATATCGCAAGAGATTACATTACCTTTCCTATGACTAATGGATATGCCTTAGGTTCAGTTATGTTCTTAGACGGACACGATATGCCGAGTGATTGGGAAGGTTCTACTACTATCTTAAAAACAACTACAAGACCTATTTATCCACGTTCCCCTAATAATATGATTAACCTATGGGATACTGCTACTAAAATGAAATTACCGCAATTTACTATTACACGTATGACCTTTTGGGACGGAACTGATTACTCTAGTTCTACAAGAACTCGGTTAGGAATAACGTATTCACTCGCTACTGGTTTTATTTACCCTGAGGCAACTAGCGGAAAATCTAACAATACTAACTTATCGCAAAACGCTCCTAATACCGCTTCTAGTGCTATATCGCAAGTTAATCTTTCTTATGGTGCTGGAAACACTAGTGCTACTAATCAAGCAGAACCGAAATACTCTAGCGCACAATATGACGGATATGACTTATGGACTGCTAGTGTAGAATATCCCTTTACTGGAGCAGGGCAAAGAGAAGACCCTATTTACCGAGAAACTCAAGATTATCCACTATCGTATTTTAAGGACGCAAAGTATAGTAATTACCTCAAATTTTCACAATACTTAGGGACGGATAATATGACCTTAACTTTTAATGAATTGGTTAGTGCTTATGAATATCAATTCTTACACCAACCTTACGCTACTAGTTATAACTTAATAGACGGAGTGCCGAGTGGCGGAGATAATGCTATAAGGATTTTTGATAATGTGCCTAAGGAAGTAAGCAACTGGGAGCGTTATGGTGGAATTAATATGAGAAATTGGTGCTCTACTAATATTCCTAGAAAGACTTTTACTTATGCCGAAGTGTTAGACCCTCCTAGTTGGACTCAATCGGTTTTTCCTAACGGATTGAATCCTGAAACTCAATTAGAGAAAGTAGGGCAAGCATTTATGAATAAATTGGGATACACTAATACACAATTACAGATTGATTTTATTAAGGGAACTGAAGAATGGGACGCAGACCAATTTAAATACGAACCTATAGGGACTACTGGTGCTGACCCTGACGTAGCAGACGCTATTATCAATACTACTATATCGGCAGAAGACAACCCTAATAGCGAAGCACATAACGGAAGAGGTCAGTTAATCTTTTACCCTAGTTCAGCAGACACAAACCAAAAGAATATTCGCCATAGCACTAGCGGAACAACTAACACACCATTAGGCGTTAGATACGATTACTCATACACTAACTTCGCTCAACGTGGGGGACTTAAAAGTGAAAATCACAATAAGGCATATGGATTCCCTAATATTGTTGGTAGTCCGTTAGTTAAAGATACTACTACATTCCCTATGACATTTAACCCTGACGGAGAGCAAAGAAGCGGATACACTATTGAGATTGGTAGTTCCCCTATACGTGCTAAAAACCTTCCTATTAAATTAACGGACGGATACTACTATATCTTATGCCCTGACTTAATAGACGACCCCCAATTTTACATTACCGCTAATAATGGTTCGGTTGTTCCTGCTATAGCAATTATATCTAAAACATACGTTAGTGGGGATTTTTACACTTCTTTCCAATCACCTATTACTTTTTATTGTAAGAAACCTAAAACCATTACTTCCATTAAAGTTCAAATTAGAAATTCTACTATGGGTGTGCCGTCAAACTTAGGCGCTAATTCGTCCGTTATATTTTCAATAAGGCGAATGAACCCTACACCACAAGCGGACGCATTAACTACAAGTCAGCAACAAGACTTAGATTATAAGCAATTAGAGAAAGGTAAAGTCCCTAATCCTACAAGTCCTTTACTTAAGACCATTAGCGATATTTTTAATTTAGATATGGGAATATTAATGCCTTACGGAAATCCAGCACAAGGCGAACCTAATGACGGAGGGGACGACCCTAATTGGACTGACGTAGAAGAAATGACTAGAGGCAATACTACCGATATTAACCCCTTAATGAATATATCGCAACAAGTAAGCGATTATTACCAAGACCTTTTAACTAGAATCAACACTACAGACTTACCTAGTATGAGTCAATACCAAAGGGACGAATTC
>WLWF01003126.1_pt1 | contig 11139 bp, 11 predicted proteins | sample 6718331 | NCBI WGS metagenome assembly WLWF01 (sample SAMN12718692, study PRJNA515312) | sponge metagenome | isolation source: marine sponge | host: Mycale hentscheli | place: New Zealand: South Island, Marlborough, Capsize Point | collected 2003-05-01
TTATCCGTACTACACCATTGAGTCCTCACTTATTCCCGTCACAGCGATTGTCTATTTAAATGGATCGTCTGATTACATTGAGGGCTATTTTATGTGGGGTGCAAACGGTACTCTAGCGATTAGAAACCTTGCTGACAACAACGGACACACCTATACCCAATTAAATATTACAAAGGTGGCGTAATGATTACCTCAAACGGATTAGAAAAATTAGGCTTTACGCCGAACGTCGATTTCGTTCTGCAAGACGATGGCGACGGCGTGTTCATCAGAGAATGGAATTCAAAAGAAAGAAGCCAACCTACCGAAGCAGAAATCGAAACAGCGGATGCTGAGTGGCAAGCCGAATACGATTCACAAGCATACGCAAGAGCAAGAGCCGAATCCTACGGTTCTATAGGTGACCAACTGGATATGCAATACCACGATTCAGTCACCGGAAGCCGAACTTGGCTCGACCACATCGAAGCCGTCAAGGAGGCGCATCCTAAATGAGTGAAGTTAAAACGGACAAACTTTCTCCCCGTACCGGATCAGGAACCGTAACGCTTGGAACGTCAGGCGATACGTTTGATGTGCCTTCGGGTGTTACTTTCGACGTAACAGGCGCAACTGTTTCAGGACTAACGACTGGCAAAGTGTTGCAAGTTTTGTCAATGACTTACAGCACAGAAACTTATTCAACTTCAGCAACTTTTGCTGACACAGGCTTAACGCTTGCGATTACGCCTAGCGCAACCTCATCAAAAATATTCGTATTAGCGCAAATTAAAACTACTGGTCAAGATAATTCTAGTACCAGAGGTGGCAAGGTTGGTCTACAAATCTTAAAAGATTCATCGATTATTTATGGACCAATTAAATCTGCTATTTACCTTGGTGGCCCATCGTCAGTAAACCGTCAAAGCCAAAACTGGAATCAATTACAGTTTTTAGATTCGCCATCTACCACATCTGCAACAACTTACAAGTTGCAATTTAACTGTAACGATGATGGGGCATGGGTTAATGCTGATGGTCAAATGGGAATATTTACTTTGATGGAGATTGGCGCATGACCAGACAAGAACAAACAGCAATAACAAACTTGTATAGCCAAGTTGTACTGATTCGGGGTAATGACTGTTTTGATGATGACGGAAATCCCGTAGAAATTACTCAGTCTCTTGTCGATGAGGAAGTAGCACGATTGCAAGCCGAACAAGACGCCACACAATACCAACGTGATCGACAGGCTGAGTACCCATCTATTGACGAACTGATCGTCGCTTTATGGGAAGGCGTGGTCGAAGAACGCATGGCATCTGTCACAGCGTTGGAAGGATTACGACAGGCGGTTAAGACCAAGTATCCCAAACCATGATCAAAGCCTTCGCCCTAACAGCCGCCTTGATGGGCGGTTTTTTTTCGTCTGCACATTCCCAACAATCAATGCCAGATGATATGTACGAGTTCGCCGCTCCGATGACATTCATGTGTGTCGATTCGTTCGTTCGAATAATGGAGATTCTTGAAAAAGATTACCAAGAAATTCCGATGGTAATTTCGCACCTCACAACATCGATGAGCATGATTCTTTTTGTCAATCACGACTCAACCACAAGCACCGTTGTTGTAACCAAGCGAACGAAAGACAAAGAACAGGCTTGCATCGTTTTTGGTGGCACCTCCAACGGAACTTCTTTTTCGTTAAATCCAAACCCAACTTTTCCGGTTGAAGCAGGTTTTTAAAAATGGCTGATATTTCTGAAAAAGAAATTGGAAGGCTGATCGAGAAGGTCGAGTCAACCGAAAGAATGATGCAAGAAATGACAACAAGAATGACAAATCTTGAGGCGCAACTGCATACCCAAAGAGGCTTGGGGATTGGATTGTTAATTGCAATTACCACAGTTACAGCATCTGGCGCTTCTCTTATTACAAAGTGGCTAAACGCATGAATATCCCAACTTATCTTATCGGCGCAATTATTTTTTTAGTTGGACAGACCACTGGCGCAATCTGGTGGGCTTCCTCCCTTTCATCGGAAGTTGATCGAATTGCAGGAATTCAAGGCGGTCAACATACAGAGCAGATTCAATCACTCGAAGAGGACGCACAGGTGTGTCAACTTGAAATCCACAATCTCCAGAAACTTGTTACGGATCAAGGCAACCTGTCATCTGCAATAAAGAGTGTGGATGTTATGGAGTTCCGCCTTGAGTCAATTGAGGAAACTCTAAACAAGGTGCTTGCGACAAAAATTCGTTAATGCAGGAATTATATAAATGATAAAAATTTACAACAGATGGGAAGACGAGGATTGGTTTTTAAAATCAAAACTAGAGCCTTGGATTTGCTATAACGGCGGCGGTGGCGATTGGATGCAAGACATAAGAGATGCACAAAAAAAGGCGGCGGCATCTTCTCCGGCTCCGGCTCCGGCTCCTGCTCCGGCTCCTGCTCCGGCTCCTGCTCCGGCTCCAAGTCCAACCTCCAGTCCAACTGCTAGTCCAACTGCTAGTCCAACTGCCAGTCCTGCCCCGGCTCCTTCCCCTGAATTAGAAGTTCCTGAATATTCACCGACGCCTGAAGCAGAACAAACTGACGAAGTTGCTTACGCTAGTGAATTAGTTTCTGGAATGCCTGAACTTGGCGATCCGGTAGATATGCCTGATCCAGAGCAAAGAACAGTCGATGTTCAAGAACTAGTTGAGTATCGAATGAATCAGATGATGGCTTCTGATAACGCTTTAAGACAAAGAGCGCTTACACAGGGTAAGCAACTAGCGGCGGATTCCGGTCTTTTGAATACCTCAATTGCGGCTTCGGCAGGAATTGACTCACTGATGAAGAATCTTCTTCCAATAGCGCAACAAGACGCCGCAACATTACACGGTCAGGCTCTTGAGAATCAAAGGGCGGTTAATGAATTTTTAATGCAGGAGTACCTAACTCAAAATCAGTTTATCTTGACTGAGTACGGCGCTCAGACCAACACTTATAACCAAGGTCTGCAACAGGCTTATAACGCAAACCAAGCCGCAATTGTTCGGGCTTGGGAAGAAGAGCAGGCAAAGTTAGATCGTGAATTAAAGATTTGGGGATCACAGTTCGAAGCAGAGACTAATATGGATTTGCAAAATGCCGCAGATGCCGCCGCAGGAGGTAGGCAAGGCGCAGGTTTTGGGCAAGCAAGTAAGGCTTGTTTAGCCGACGCAACTGCAAGGTACAACGACGCCTTAATGCAAATACTTTCAATGCCTATAGATCAAGAACAAAAGAATAATTTAATAGTAACAGCGCAAGCAAATTACAACAGATTAAAAGCGGCTTGTTAATGATAAGAGATGCAACTGTAAAAGATGTAAAAAACCTTATTAGTTTTCTCAACGAGTTCCACGACATCAGCGGTTACTCTGATATTAAAGTTCAGGAAAAAGTAACTGAACAAAACCTTCAAATAATGCTTTCCACTCCCATGCACAAAATCTGGGTTGCTGAGAAAGACTCAAAAATATGTGGCGCTTTAGGGGTTGTTAGCCAACAACTTTGGTTTTGTAAACGCCACTACACCACTAACCTTTTCTTTTGCGTTAATGATCAGGGAAAAGGATCAGGGGCGTTCTTATTGCGTCGATTTAAACGATGGGTTGACTCTAGACCGATCATTAAAGACGTAACACTCTCAATAACATCTGAAATCAAAGATAAGGATCGCGTGGGAAAACTTTATCAAGCGGTTGGATTCAAAGAAATTGGCGGAATATTTAGGTTATAAAAATGGCGATAAAGAAATTTTTTAAAAAAGTTACAAAATTTGTAAAAAAGATTGCCCCAGTTCTAATTGTAGCGGCGGCTGTTTACTTTGGTGGAGCCTATTTGATGGCATCTGCGGGTACGGCAGGAGCATCGGCAGGAGCATCGGTGACTTATGCCGCAGGCGGTGTAGGCGAAGCATTTACGAAATCCGCCGGAGTTTGGAAGTCTTTTCTTGGTGGCTTATCTACCGGAACCGCATCTCAGTCAGCGGTTGCGTTTGCGGAAGGTTCTTTCAAGGCTAGTCAAGCCGGAATGACTCTATCCGGTCAGGTTGCGGCAGGAACATCTGCTGTAAATATGCTGAGTACTGGTGTCAGTACAGGAGAAGCCGTAAACCAAGGATTTGCTTTAGCCGACGCCGCATTCAAGTCAGGCGGAGACGTTCAATCTTCATGGGACATTCTCTGGAATGGTTTAAATGATGTAACCGCTCCTGTTGGAGAAGCCGTTGGAGAAGTTGCCGGACAAGGTGTTGAAATGTCGGTAAGCGGGGGATCGCCTGCTGAAGGGCTTCTTTCATCTCCCGTGACACCTGAGCAAACGGCAACCCTAGACGCGCAGATGTATGACTCAAGTCGATGGACGGCTAACAATGCGGAGATCAATCCCGGTGAGGTGACCACAGGCAGTTCAGTTAGTGGTGCAACATTAAATGACTCAGCAAACTCTAATCCGTGGGGAATCATTAGTGAAACTGCCCCTCCAGTCACAGAAGTTGCGGAAGTGGCAACACCGCAAACCAGTTCATTTCAATCTCAAATGTTGGAGTGGATGAAAGCGAATCAAGCAAGCCAAGACAAAATCTTACAGTCTCAGATTGATCTTGCTCGTGAAGAAATGATTGCTAGAGCATCAGTAGACAAATGGAAACTTGGAATGACTGCCGGAGGGTTATTCCTTAATGCGTTTGGTCAGTACCAACAAGCAAACGCCGCTGAGAAAGAGCGCAAAAATCAATTTCGACTAAGCCCTGAAAATCGGGCTCTCATTACAGAACCGTTTACCTATACGCCATAGGATTTAAATATGCCTGAATTACCACCAGAAATGGCGCAACAGATGCCGCCCGAGATGCCAATGAGTCCAGATCAGATGGCGCCAGAAATGCCAATGGATGGCATGATCTCCCAAGCCCCAGATGAAAGCATGGCTTTACAGATGGATGAAGGGGAAGCAAACGAGACTGCAACAAAAATGATTGCATCTGCAAAGAAGGAAATGTATGGCGAGAGTTTTGATACTTACATGGATGTTCTTCAGAGCAGTGACAACTTAGTTGAAGACCTTGCAATGATCTCAATCTCCTTAATAGTTCCTCAAATACAAGCGGCCTCAACACAAGGTGGCGTTCCTTTTGATTACCTGATGGATGTCTCGGCTGAAGTAGTTTCCGAGGGCTATGACATGGCAGTCCAGACCGGAACATATGTTCCAAGCGGTGAAGAAGAGATTGAAAGAAACCAAAATATTACGCTGACGATGGTCGCAGGCGAACTTGGAAAAGAATTTGGAGGCAGTACAGCGCTAGATCAAGGACGGGTGGGTAACTTTATAGATAGCGTTGTTGACGGCGCTTACGACAATCTACCCACTCAGCAAGAAATGGAACCGCAAATGCCGCCAGAAATGCCTATTGGAGGAATGCCAGTATGAAGTTCAAGATGACCGGACAACCGATTTCTTCGAGCGGCGTATTGTTATCAGGATTAGGGCAGGGGCTTGTTCAATTTGCTGACACATATGGAAGCACAAAATACGCCACGCTAGATGCAGAGGCCGCAAGGAACAAAGAAAGCCGTTTGATGCAGATGGATTTTATGAAGTCTGATATGGCAAACGCATGGAAGATGGCTGATTTAAATAACTCAGAGGAGCGTCTTCAACTTGCTAGGAACGCAGACGCTAGAGCGGAGAGAACGGCAACAATTGCTGACGCAAAGGAACAAAGAGCCGTTGATGCCGCAGGGAAAATAGACTGGAAAGAACTAAAAGTTCCCCGATATAACGTTGTGACGGACAGCATAAATGGTGTAGTTTTGCCCGGAGCAAAACCTACGTCTGTGAAGGTTGGTGAAGATGTGTTTTTCTATAACGCTGATGACCCAAGCCAAATGGTCAAACTCGACCCTAACTCAGGGAAAATGGTTCCTTTAACTACGCAAGAACAGGCGCAAGTTAGCGCCAGTCAGTCAGAAACTGCACAGTCAGATTTTACTATTGACGCTCCTGACTCTTTCGAAAGCAGGGAAGATGCCGAAAAATTTATAGTAAAAACTCTCAAAGAAAAAAACCTACCGACGCCATCCGCTGAAAACCTAGATGCGTATTTAGACAAACTAATATCGAATGGGCTGACTATTGGTAGCACTTCAGAAGTAGTTGCGCCTCCATCAGAAGTTGTTACTGAAGATATATCCCCCTTTGGCATTGCCGTTGGTGGAAGCGTTGTTGATGAAGCGGCGCTAGATGACGCGGCAAAAGCAAGCGGCCCCGTGGCATCCCCAGATGCGAAAGGAACTTACCCAGAGTTTCAGGCTTCTGTTGGAGCAACGTCTGATCCTGACTCAAAAGTTGGTCAGGCTCTAGGAAATAATGCTTGGTATATGCAGAACGCGACTAGTGAAGTTCCAGTTGATACGCAAGGCGTTTCTTTACCTAACGTTAAACAATTTGATCCTTCAGACGGCATGGGTGTAAACGTATCAGGAGGTTTACCGTCTATGCCTGCCGCAGGGTCTATGCCTGTCGCGGAGCAACAGATTTCTTTACCTAACAGCAAACAGTTTGATCCTTCAGACGGCATGGGTGTAAACACAATCGGAGGTTTGCCATCTATGCCTGCTACAGGAGTTACTGTTTCAGACCCAACTTATCCGACTGGCTTAATGTCAGATCAAATGCTTGGAAGCATCAATGATCCTGTCAGAACTTCGGAGGAGGGATACGGCCCATACACGCCTCCAGAAAATTCTGATATGCAGTACCCGCAAGCAAAACGGCAGATATCAACAATGGTTGACGCGATGGTTGCCTCAAATATTCCTGAAGACATTATTCGGGAAGAACTTCTTTCAATGATTCAAGAGATACCACAGGAGCAAGCAAACAGTCCATACGCACAAGCAATAGTAGACGTGTTTAACTCTTTATTTGGTAACTCTAATTAATGAAGATTGATCTAAGCGAGTTATATACTGCCGAGCAACCTGTTGAGCCAGAAGCGCCTTCAGGGACAATGAGAATTGATTTATCTGAACTTTTTCCGCAGGCTACGACGCAAACAAGCCCTTTAATTCAGGAGCCTGTAGAGCAAGAATCTGGATTTCTTGCAACGATAAAAAAGTCTTTTCAGGACACTTTTGATTACCTAGAGTTAACTGCTTTAGGCGCTGATGGCGCAGAAGGAAATGAACAAGAAATAGCAGGAATTATTTCTGATCTTTATTCAAGAAGCCAAAGCGTTTCTCGTAGCGTAGGACACCAGAAAATACTTGAGATCGCGTCTAAGGAAGGTAAAGATATCAGCGATGCTGAAGGCTTTATTGATACTACCTACGAAGTTTTGGATGGTGCGGCAAAGTTTATTTGGGGTGCCATTACAGAACCAGTCGGGACAGCAGAATTTGTCGCTTCTCAAGCGGGTAACCAAGCCGCAAGTCTAGCGGGAATGGGCGCGGGAGCAGTAGCAGGATCGATGTTTGGTTCTACCATTCCTATAGCCGGAACTGCGGTAGGCGCTTTTGTTGGCGCAAGAGCGGGCGCAGGTTTAGCAGGTCTGTCAATTGAAACAGGCGCGGCTTACTACGAAGCGTTAAATAAAGCCGGAATAGATATCTCAGATCAACAAGCAGTCATTCGCGCAATCTCTGATCCAGATTTCCAGAGAAAGATGTATAGGCAAGGTTTGACGAAAGGTATTACGATTGGCGCAGTCGATGCGTTAACGATGGGAGTTGCCAAATTTCCCGGCACTGGATCAGCAAGAACCTTAACAAAAGAACTCGCAGAAGAAGGTATTGATATTACCGGAAAGAATGCTCGTCAAGGTTGGGCTGAAGCAGTCGCGAAACATGAGGCCGGAGATGAAGCAGTTATTTCCGCATTCAAAAAATATGCAGATGCACCTACGCCTAAGTTACTTGGCACTAAAAGAGTTGCTATAGAAACAGCGGGCGAGGGTCTTGGTGAGGCGTTAGGTGGATTAGCCGCATTTGGTGAAACTTCATTTGAAGACGTTGCTCTTGAAATGTTAGGAAGCGGTGGTCAATCGGTTGTTCAAGCATCCGTTGTGAACTCTCTATCCGGCGCAAAAGCGCTGAAAGAGTACGCCACAAAGCAAACAATATCTGCCCAAGCAAGGTCTGTTAGCAAAGGCGAGTCAAGCAACATTGAGCCGAGTGAACTTAATGAAGCGCTACGACTCCAGAACGAAGGAGTAGGTCAGTCTGTTTCTTCCAAGGTTACCGAGTTTATCGGCGCCCTTGAGGAGTCGATGGACACTGACGACCTCACGATTGCGGACAATGTTCGAAACGCGCAACAAGAGCAAGAATACCCAGAGTATCGACAAGCGTTACAGGAAGGTTTAAGAAACGTATCTAACTCTGATTTTGTTCCTATGTTTATTGCGGTAACAAAAGAGGATCAAGCAATACTTGCTTCAGGTGGTCGTTTAAACAGACCGATCAAAGGAAGCACGTCTAAAGCCGCCGTTACAGCAAAGACTGGAAGAACTAGTAAGAGCGGTGAGAACTTTGGCGGTCAAGATATTGTCTTGGTTAAAGTCCCAATTGCCAACGTGATCATGCGTGGTGACTGGAGCAAGAATGAGTTGGTTGTCGATTCCAACGGCATTCAGTTAGCCGCAGTTCCAACACAACAAAAGCAAGCAGACGCAACTCCTGTTGCTGATCCGCTTGCAAAAAAACTTAATACGCAAGCAGACGCACTTGAGCGCCAAGACGTTGAGACTCAACTTCAAACTGAGATCGAAAAGGGCGAGTTGGAATCTCAGGCTGTTGATCGATCCCAGAAAGATGTTGGGTCAGATAAACGAGAGGCTTCTACCAAGGGCATAAACAAACTTGCACAGATCAGAGACCCAGAAAATTATGAGACTGTGGAAGACTTACAGTCTGTTGTAGATAAGAACAAGATACCTTTATTGGCAGGACAAAAAAGAAAACGTCCGCCCCTTGCGCTTGCTTTAAATAATTATCGTGACGCGCTTGAAAAACCAGAAAGCGCCGCCGTTGTTAACAGAGTGCTTGCCCCAACGGGGTATAAAGTTTCAAAACGAAAAGATGGCGTATATATAGTACCAATAGATGACAAGCCTGCTCTTCGGGTTCCTAACACTGGAAACCGAGAGGTAGGGCAAAGCACTGTTGACGACTATTTATTCTGGATACGAGAAGAACAACAAAAAGGCCGACCTGAAGCCACTGAGAAAAAGCAACAATCTCTCAGAAAAGAAGCCGAGCGGGCGTCGTCCCGCAAGGCTCCTCGGCAAAACGTACAGTCAATTATTGACAACATAGAACAGAACCTCGTTACCCGAGACGGCAATGAGATTTCAATCGATGAGGAAGGTCTCTCGAATCTGCTCGACAACACGGATAATATTGAAGGTTGGTCTAAGGCGGATAAGAAAAATCTTGATCAATATGTGAAATCAATTCGTCGAGAAAAAGAGGTTGAGAGCAAGCCAAAGAAAACACCTTTGTCTGGTTCAACTATCACTATTTCTCAATCAGCAGGAGCGTTACCGTCTCTTAATAAATCCTTTAAGAGAACAGGTAAGCCCAAGTTCTTTGATCGTGTCCGTAAGTCTTTGTCGAATAAAAAAGGCAACGACGTAATTTTGGAGTTGATTAGCAAGGCGTATCGCAAAGCAAACCCCGGAAAGATCGACGGAGAGATTGCTTCTGTTCTTACGTTAACTGGTAAAGCCGACAGTGCAAAGGTGGCTAAGGCATATGCATTAGCCCGTATGTTGGTTACTCTACAGCCTTCAGTTACTACCATTCGACCAGACAATTCTTTGGCTATCGAAAAGGGAACGCTCTCTGCGTTCATGCGTTTCGACAAAGTTATCGGAGGAGTAAAAGAGAATCAGTTGGTTGGTCAAATCCGACAGGTATTCGGAGAAGACGCGACCTACACTCGGATCAATGACTTCGAGGTAGTAATTACAAATCCAAAACTTTCTCAAATCAACTTTGCAAGACGATTGGGAAGACTGCGCGGGAAAAGAAATGACATCAAAAAATCGGAACTCTTTACAGCGGAAACCGAAACCCTCAACCACAACTGGTCTAAAGACCCTACTGGAGAAAGCATCAGGGACGAAATTCGCAGACTCGGATTCGGAGATATTCTCCAATCCCTTGATGATCGGAGAGCCGATTACCTCGATATTGCCGAAGAGTTCGGAGCCACAGAAGTAGCCCAGTACAGGCAGGCTCCAAGAGCGCCGCCGGAAGAAACCGCTACCGAAGATACCGAAGCCGCCGATGAGGCGGCTTTTTCTTTAGCCGCTGAAGATCAAAGTTCAAGCGATTCTGAAGTTGGATTTTATTTCAAAAAAGACTTTAAGAACTACGACAGTGCTAAGTTTGACGAAGGTCTCGAATTTTTCTATTTATTGAGCGATCCCGAACAAGCCAAAGAGTTAAGAGAAAAAGTCGGGGACAAGAAATTTGAAAAAATTATTAAATCAATTTCCAGAGTTCAAGAGGCCCGCGATAAGTTTAAAGATATTGGAATAAATGTTTTCATTTATGAGGATGTGTTTTCTACCGTAAACGGTTTTTATCAAACTTATTATGATGAGGCTGATCCCAATAAAACTTTTGGAGACGTTCATTTAAATATTTCTAAACTAAAAAGTGACTACGAACTTGCTAGAACTCTTAGTCACGAAATGGCCCATGCTGTTATTAATGAAAAAATGTTTCGGAATAAGTCACAAAGCGACAAATTTTTTAATGATGTGTTTAGCGACAATCGCGCATCGATCAACGCTTGGCTTTCTACAGCAGGAGCAGGCTATGTATTTGAGAGTAAAGCGTCAAAGGCTGAAGAGTGGTTAGTATGGTCGATAGAAAGTGACCTTGCCGCAATTTTAAGCGGAGAAAGAAAAAGTTTTTCCAGTCAAATCGCTGAGATTATTGACCGAATTGCAAAGATTTTGTTTGAGTCACTCGGATTTAAGTATCAAAGAGAAGAGACCGCGCAGATTATTAAAGATGCTACTTCTGCTTTTATAAACAAGTCTCCTCAAATTGAAATTACGACTGAGAATCAAACCGAAGATGTGTCTTTTGCTCTTTCTGG
>WLWF01003128.1_pt1 | contig 11135 bp, 12 predicted proteins | sample 6718331 | NCBI WGS metagenome assembly WLWF01 (sample SAMN12718692, study PRJNA515312) | sponge metagenome | isolation source: marine sponge | host: Mycale hentscheli | place: New Zealand: South Island, Marlborough, Capsize Point | collected 2003-05-01
ATCTTCTGAAGTCTTGGCTGCTGAGGCTGAACTGGCGGCAGCGGATGCACTGTCAGAAGCATTGCTTTCTGAAGTGGCAGCGGCACTGGCAGAATCCGATGCGGCGGTGGTGCTGGCAGCGGCGTTATCTTCTGAAGTCTTGGCTGCTGAGGCTGAACTGGCAGCAGCGGATGCACTGTCAGAAGCATTGCTTTCTGAAGTGGCAGCGGCACTGGCAGAATCCGATGCAGCGGTGGCTCTGACTGCGGCGTTATCTTCTGAAGTCTTGGCTGCTGAGGCAGAGCTGGCGGCGGCGGATTCACTGTCAGAAGCATTGCTTTCTGAAGTGGCGGCAGCATCTTCACTGCTTTTTGCTGCGTCAGCACTGGCTGCCGCAGCATTCTTATCACTGGTGACCTGTTGCTGCCAGCTGTCTACATCTCCATGCCAGTTTTCTATCTGACTGTACTGGGCATCTATATTTTCCTGTATTCCACGGATTTCTTCATAGATGGCGTTGATTTCCTGGTGCCACTGCTCTATCTCGGCCACCTGTTCATTATTCAGGTAGAGACCGGTAATTAATACTTGCCAGGTGTCTGAGCGGGGGATACTGCCACCTTCAAACTCTGCCAGCATCTCCTCAATAGGGGGCAGTTCAAAATCCTGGGCAGCAGCACTCATGGCTGATGCGCTCCCTTGATTTGGGTGACCGGTGTGCTGCGCTGATTGTTGGTCATGCTTTCTTTATCAGACAGTATTTGAATGCTGCCGGGAGTACCGTCGTAGGCAGGTTTGAGAATGGCATCGTCAAAAGCAACAGAACTGATCTCACCATAAGCCTGAGAGCTGGTCATACCTTGATGTTTCGGCCAGCTTCTATCTCGCCGTTCGTAAGATTCTGTATCAAAGTGTTCGGCCCGACTGCTCTTGATACCTTCCCAGAAACGGGCAGTGAATTCGCTGGCTTCTTCCAGCAGGCCTGAGCTGTCGAAGTGACGGCCATACAGACCGATAATGCCGTCTACCAGATAGCTTTCCCATTCTATGGGAACAATATCAGTCGTCAGTGTTCGGCTGTAGGTGACGCAGAACATGAATGTTTTATCCGGGGCTGGCCAGAGGTGCAGGCGACCTGCATGGATGGCGTAATAGACCGGCTCTCCGCAATTACTTCGACTATGGCTGTAGGCGTTGGTGCGCTGCTCAATAATGTAATCAACAGGACGAACAGACAGCTTGTCAGAACAAAAAACCGCAATAATCCGATCCAGTTCCCCTTGCAAGTCAAAAACGTCCTGTCCTTCATACACCAGACAGGCGAACATTCGACGGGCAAACCACCAGGGCAACCGGTTAAACCGCTGCGCCTTAACCAAAGTGAAAGCCAGCCAGCGACTCACTGATTTTCGCATAGCGTCATCATTCCTCAACTTCATCAGGCTGATAACATCGGAAACTATGCGGCTTTCTCGTTCCGGGTCTGGCGGTGGGTAGAGGGGTTCAATCATGGTGTTGAATCAGTCAAGCAGCTCCCAGTCGTTGGCCAGCATATCCATGGTTGTTGGTCGCCAGCCAGCTTCTACTGTGCCTTGAACGGTTTTTATGGCGATGTATGCGCCATAGGGAACGAAATCGCCAAACTCTTCTTTGGCAATGTCGGTTTGTGCCGGATAGCTGTTAGCAGGTACAAGATAAAGAAACATGCCTTTACCGTTCCAGCCGTTTCGATGGATTCTGTCGCCTGCCTTCATGTGCTCCAGAGCGTTTCCGAAATGCATAGTTACCTCTGTTTCGGTGGTGAAAGTGGGGTGTCGCAAAAAAGGGGGGAGTCAAGCTTCACCTTATGATTCCCCCCGTCTCCAAGCTAGACACGCTGAAAAAACGTTACTCAAATTCAATCTTGCCGTTCAGCCTCCGTTCACAGCAAACCACTGTCGCATACAGCAGGCAGTGACGGTGTTTGGTGGCGATTTTTCCGGCAGTGTTTTCCCAAGGCTGGAATGAGAAATTGGTATCTTTATGGATGCGAAGCTGTACGCCCCGATCCTTGAAGTTCAGAGCCCAGCAGGTTTTCGGTTTAAGGTCTTCGTCGTAGATAAAGTATTTTCCGGCGTGGTAAAGCAGCTCATAGCTTTCCATTAATGCGGCTTTAACAGGATCGACCTGTACCTGGTTTACGGAATCCAGCCAGTCGCAATGAGTCTCCCAAACATCCTCTCCCATAAAGAAAATATCGGGACTGCGTCCGGCAATGGTACACATGCGGCGTAATTTACGTATGCCCTGACGATGTTCAGCCAGTGGGAACTTGGTTAATTCGGTTGGGTTTTTCAGGGCGATTTGAGGATTCCAGAAAGCGTTACCGGTGGCAGTGGGATCAATGCCACCGCACACGGCATCTTTTTCAACCACACGACCTAAGCCCATGAAATCCCGGCCATCGTAGTCCTGATTTCCGATAAGTTTTTCAGCGAAGTGGTTGTTGGCGCTGGTTTTCAGTTGTTCGGTTTTGGTTTCAATGAGGTCGAGTAATCGGGATTTTCCCTTGTTTTTCTCCATCTCTTCACGGTTATACATCTGGGTTCCGGCAATATGTCCCCAGAGATAAACAGCGTATTTTGTGGCATCTTGCGGTGTTAAGTCGGCATCATCATAACCAGTAAATGACTTGATTGTTGAGTTGGGCTTGGTCAGCAGCGGGATTTGAATATCCGTTGAAATATCGCTCTGATATTTGATCAGGTTGCGACTCTGGAGTATTTCCCAGATAACATGATTCACCTTAAGGTGATTGACCAGTTCTTTATCGAGTTCCTGCATGGTAGTCAGGAACATATCCTCTGTATCCTGAGTGCCGGAAAACAGGGGCAGGTCGTGGCGGCGAGTGGTATCGGCCATGTTGGTTCACCAGTGCTTTACTGGCTACTGATTGCTTTCTCTGCGGAGGAGTAGGCGGCTTCGTACATATCCAGACCATTGCTTTTCTGCGTTTTGCTGCGGCCATCGGCAATACCGGGGGGCATGGTGGCCAGCTTTTGCAGTTTTTCCAGTTCAGATCGAGATTTATCCAGCTCAGCTTTCGTACCCTGTCCGTTTTGAGCCAGCTTTGCGAGACCTTCATAGGTTGCCAGCCGGTAAGCCATCTCAACCGGCAGGTTAAAGCCGGAGATGTATTTAATGACGGCTTCTTTATGGTCGGGCAGGTCAGGGTGAGCCTGATACGCTTCGGTGAATTCCTGTTGCATCCGGTTTTTGACATCTTCTTTCTGTCGTTGATCCCTGATGCTTTTGCCTTCATCCGCTGCGGCTTGCCGGGCTTCCTTACGGCTGCGATCCTGCAGCCATCTCACCAGATCAGCCTGGCTATCGAATTCGGGTATTTCTTCATTTTCCTGACGGAAAAAAACATCAATACCTGCTTCTTCGGCCAGTTGACTGATGGTGGTTACAGGATCGTTCTGGAAGGTCTTGTATCGGCCTGCAAGGTCTTTGAGCTGGTCAGCGTCCAGACCAAAATTGTCCGAGAGCGTTTTGCGTTCAGTGGCCAGTTTGTCGAAAGACTGTTTAAGCCCTTTTTCCATATCCCGGTAAATGGACATGAGTAAGGTCTTGCCAGTGTCGGGCAGGGTTTTAAACTCTTTCCGACGGTCTTCCGGCCAGCTATCAGGTGGGGTTAATGGCAGGTTTTTGAGGGTGCTGTCGTCCGTTTCTTTCTCATGACCAGAGTCAGAAGTCGAGCCGCTTTTCTCAGAGTCCGCTGCGTTGTCACCGTTATTAACGGTATCTGAGCCATCGGCTTTCAGGGTGCTGTCGCCTGTTGATGAGGTCGCTTGTCCTGATGATGGATCAGAATCATCAATAGTATGATGCTTGCCGTTATCATCTGTTGGTGTGTTTTCACTTTCGATAGCCCGTTCCATTGCGCTTTCTATCGCCGAACTGAGGCTGTCAGACGGGCTGTCCGCAGATACTTCAGTGGGAGTTGCCGGTGTGTCAGTACCGGAATCGTCAGGATCAGACATAAATGAACGACAAACTACAGATGATATAGTCTCATCAAGACTAGATGATAGCTTGAGGCTGTCAAATAAATGGTGTGAAATGCGGTTTTTTTATTTGAGGCTTAAACCATGTTAAAAGCCATTTTTGCGGGTTTTGCAGCTACAACTCTGGTTGCCTGTTCAGTTCAGCGTCCTGTACTTATTGATATGGGCGAACAAAATACCCTTAGGGGGGTATCCAGTGGCATTTTTAGTGGAGAGATGGGGTTCACTGCTACCAACCTTGATTCAACCATGAGTTGTACCGGGAGCTTTCCAAGTTATTTATCCAGCTTGGTGAGAGGAGTCATGAAATGCAGTAATGACCAGAAAGGCAACTTTATGTTGAACTCGTATGTGGTGGATGATAAGCGGCAGTGGAGAGGTGAGGGGAAGTTGAGTAACGGACAGATGTTCAAGATTTATATAAATTACCTTGATGACTCCGATAACCGCTAATCCCCGACCTTGCTGTCCAGATACCTTATTCGCTCTTCCATCTGTTCCCGGTAGGCCGCAAAGGTCTGCTGGGGTACAAAACCTGATGTTACGTCTACTTTGTAAGTGGCGAGTTCCGAACTAAAGGTTTCAAATTTTTTTCTGACTTCAGTCTGAAAGTTTTTCGTATCTGACCAGACGGTTTTCAGTACCCAGCCCCCTGGTCCGACAATCAGGATATTGAGAATAACCAGTGCAATCATGCCCAGTTGTTTGTAGGAGAGGGTGACAGAATCTTTATTGATCATACTACCTTTGCCTCTCCGGTCTCTGGTGACCACAAGACAATACGCTCAGCATTACGAACATCAAAATGAAACCAGCTGACATCATCCTCAAGAAAGGTGATATGTGGGAACTGATGTTTGTTTCTAATGACGTATTGACGGGCTTCATGGGCGGCAACATCCTGAAATTTGCAATCCATGGCTCTGCCGAAAGTGTGTTGACTGGTAGGGCTGTATTCGGCGCAATCCGGGTTTCTCAAGCCGGATTCACTGTAAGCGCCGCCAAACACCCAGTCATTGACAACACACGTACCGAACGTGATTCTGAGGGTGTCCAGAGTAAGCAGTACACGCTCATCAATCAGTTCTATGGATTTATCTCCCCGGCTGTCGTATGTATCAGGAGGTACAAGCTCCTGTACCTGAAAGTGTTCTGGAATATACATAATCGTTACCTGGTGATATTGACGGCGCTGGCCAGCTGATTAGGATTCGTCGCCAGTTCAGGGCTTGGTAGGTTGGGGGGCATACCGGGCGCAGGTGCGGCGCCGGGAGGTGCTGCCGGGGCAGGGGGAGCAGGAGGCGGCAACATAAATTCTCTGGCTGCCTGCAGTATGCCGTTAACATTGCGAATATCCATCTGTGTCAGCACTTCCCTGAACAGAAGCAGGCTGGCTTTTGGCCCCATAGAGCTGCCCACCATGCCCACTGCTTCCAGCATCATTTTTTGACGTACCGGGCTGATAGCCGTTGGACCACCACCGGGACCGATCTTGATGCTGAACCGTCCGGCAAAGGCTTCTCTACCGTAAGTGAGTACGGTGTCTGTGCCATCAGCAAGCGTTACCCTGATGCTGGAGCCATCCGGGGCGAAGGTTCGCAGATAGGCCAGATGAATCTGGGCGATGCGTTCCAGAAAGGTGAAGAGCCGGTTTCGTTTTCTGTTGACTCTGGCCTGACCAATCATCATCTGGTTTTCAGACTCGGTGGCCGTTTCTGTTCCACCAAAGGGGGTTTCAGCAACACCGGAGTTTTTACGAACAATGTCTTCTGACAGGGTGGCGGCATTCAACAGGGCGTCAGGAATGTTGATGCTCTGCATATCCTTGAAAATTCGGGACAGGTCTTCTCCATTCTGAACATCTACGCCAAGAGCGCCAAGGGATTTTTTACCTTCCAGAAAGTCGTTAACCTGCTGCTGATCCACTTTGTTTTTGTCGTATATCCAGGCGCGTTTCTGCTCTCTGCTGAGGTTGGCAAAGCGAGTGTGCATCATATCGCTTTCAATGGCCGGATTGCGGATATGTTCTACCTGGCTGATGCCGAATGGATGGTCGTTGGCAGGGATGGGAATATAGGTGGAGAATGGGTTGAGTTGCGGGTTATCGAATTTGACCGGGTACGCAAGCTGCTTCAGGCGTACAAAGCTTTTCTGATGGTCGTTGTCCTGATCTTTGGTATCGGGGTGTTTCACCTCGTTGTATTCCAGAAAGGTTAACAGCTCTCTGCTGTCGCTGTCCCAGACAACAACCAGCTTAACACTGTCTTCCATGTAATAATCGGTGCCGCCTGGACCTCGATCTCCCTGCAGGGTTTTGATTTCGTAGGAGCCACCTTTTATATCGGTTGGTAAACCCGAATATCGGGGATCGTCTTTCAGAGTATCCAACCTGACAATACGCTCGAACCCAAGCCAGTGGGATTCATCAATGCTGTTGGCCGTACTGGAAATAAGCAGTTCCAGAGGGCTGATTCGTTCATCAATCATTCCCTCCCAGATGATTATGTCTTCTTTTTCCGCTTTGAAAACAGGTTTTCCCTGCTTGTCAGTTTTCGGCTCCAGGGCTCCATCTTTTTCCACCAGTACAGGGATTCTGTCGACTTCAACTTCTTCCTCCACCAGTTTCCACCAACTGAAACTGACACCATGACCGACCAGAAGGGCATCCAGTTCTATCCGATCCAGCCTGTCGGTATCTCCAGCAAGGCCTGAACCTTTCATACTGTTGTAGACGGCTTCTTCCACGACGGATTCATTATTGGTGTCAATATTATCCAGTGGCCGGAGGTAGCTCGTGGCTCTGGCGGTAACACCAATGTCGTCCATTTCCAGATAGCCCATGGTCTGTTCGATATTGCGAAATATCAAACCAAGGCGGATTCTGTCGCCGGTAGGGAGTTCGACATAGCGATCATCATCACCTGTCAGAACCAGCTGTTCCGAGTCGTAATGCAACTGACAGTAATGTTGCCAGACTTGTTCATAGGGTTCCCGCCGATCTCTGGAGGCTTGTATGCGCTTGCGCCAGGTGTCGTCTGATATGTTCATACTTATCGTATATAGTTCGGGTGTTCTTCTAATCGTTTTAAACGATTGAAATGTTTCTGAAAAACATCAGGCATGATGCTTTCCTGTTCTTCGTCGTTCTCAAGGTGTTGCTGTGGTATGTGAACCATCTGGGTTTGCAATAATGCGTCAGCCAGATTGGTTGATGGAATCTCTCGGCGTTTCATGTCTTTTTTGCTCTCCACATAAATAACATTGTTACGTTCTTCATAGGTGGGAGCGGTCAATTGCTGTTTCAGTCCGGGGATGTTTAATAAGCTGCAACGAGGATTAGCGATCCATTTCCGGCCGTATTTGTGCCACATTTCATCGCGCCGACGGTTATAGCGTCGGTTGTCCAGTGCTCCCATACCGGCATTAAAGTGAATCACCCTGACATGCTTTTCAGGGTGGAGCCTGTAGTATTTGGTCAGGTATTCCATTGCGCCACGGCCTAAACCGTTACTGTCGCCTATGACGTAGCGGGCATTGAAAATTTCCTGAGTCTCTATCGCTCTTTCTGCGGCTTCCAGTGTGACCTGTTCAGGGTCATCCTTGGGCAACCATTCCTGACCGTCCAGCATGTTAAAGCCCTGTGTAACCGCTAAACCATGCTTATCCGAGGTCAAGCCGAAATCCAGAGAGACGACAGCAGGATCGTTCAGACTGTCTGGATCGTTAGCCCTCTCTTGAGCGGCTATGACCCAGTGATCTTTGATCAGGCTGAACTGGGCTGATCTTGGTTTTTCACCTTTCACCCGGACTCGAAAGTAGTCTGCGTCTTCATCGCCGTCGCATTCTGCCAGAATATTTTCCCAGTATTTTGGGGAGACAAACCCTTTCATGGTCAGCTGATGCAGGCAACCGGCTGTATCCCGCCAGGGTAGTGAATATTCCTGTTCCCGATTGGACTGACGGCAATCCAGCGTATGAACCGCATAGCGGTCAGTGCGTTCCATGTCGTCGGAAAACCAGCCGTCAGGTCTTGTGGGGTTGCCGGGAGCTAGCAGTCTTGCGCCTTCTTCTGATAATGCCCCTTCCAGAGTTTGACGAATAATGTCGTCTACGCCGCTGGCCTCTTCAATGACCACAAAGATGCCACCTGATGCCGTGTTGTTAAATTCAGTGCAAAAGATTTCTGCCAACTGGCCATCAGCGTCATCATCATCAAGGGCATGGGCTCCTTGCAATGCTTCCGGCTTTTCGGGTCTTGCGGTTCTGGCGACTGCGCTCCAGTCCCCATAGTCAGGGTTGGTATGAATAATGGAGCTGCCCTGTATCTCCCAGTCTTCAGCAATCATTGGCCAGAACTCTTTCAGGCGTCTGAACAGCTTGCGTATTTCTGACCAGAGTCGTCCGGTTAGCTGGCTGGAGCTGGGCGCTGTGCAAAGGGTATGGCTGAAAATATGAGTTATCAGCATCCACAAGATACCAATAGCCAGCAGTCGGGTTTTACCCAGACCGTGACCGGAAGGAATCAGAACCTGTCGTTTGGGTTTATCTGGATCGCAGTTATAGAGCTGGTAAAGTTCTACCGGACAGTCAGCTAGATCAAGCAGGGGGGCTGCCTGATACGGCATCAGCTTTGTTCTCAATGCTTCCACAGCGAAACAAACCGGATCGAGCTTCCAGCGTTGCAGCATCCACGAAAGATGCGCCATGTTCTGCTCTTCACCCTGCAGGCTATTGATAATCTGTCCTGCACCTTGAGGCCAGTACCAGGCTTTAGCTTCGTCCAGAGTCATTAGCCTGCATGATGGGTGTTCCAGTGGCTGCCAGGTCATACTTTAAAAATTCTCAGGCCTGCCTATGGCTCTTTTTACGCACATGATGCCTGTTTGCAGATGCGTTTTTCCGATAGCAATCCATCGTCTGTCAATTTCTTCCAGGCCTGAGTCAAAGAGTTCCATTCTGTCGATCAGGTTACCAATCTGATTGCCCAGATCGGCGATCTCGTTCATGGCTCTGATCTCTTCTTTGCTCAGTTCTCTCATGCCTTTCAGCTTGTCATCACTCATATCTGCTTACCTATTCAAAAAATCAAAATTTTCAGTGTTGAAGTATATAAAGGTGGTGGGCGGGGCTAGGGGGGGGTAGGGGGCTGCCCGGCTGCTGCTGGCCGCTGCTGCGCTGGTGCTGGCTGCTGCCGCGCAGCCGCTACCCTCTTTAACTCGCCTGCGCTCGCTCATGGTCACGGAAGTGGGTGCCGCTATCGTCATCCGGTTCACTCAGTTCAAGGCAATTCTGAGGCGCAAAGAAGGGCTGGTTATGGGGCGCATCTCTTTCTGTATGTGTTGTGCCCCCCTCTGGTTCTGGGGCTTCCAGCCTGTTCGTGCCGATTTGCGACACGTCTGAGACATGCCCAGCCGCCGGAAGGCTGGAAAGTGCCTGATAAAGGGTGTTCTTTGTGTTGCCTTTATCGCTCTCGTTTTCCTTCATGGAGACCGCTGCCCAGAGTTTCATTACGTCGTTTCCCTGTCCGGCCTGGATCATATCGTCCACAATCATGGCTCCAGTCTGGACGGCTGCTGATTCCAGGTCGGTCGCATGTACTCTGTCCGGGTATTTCTTGCGGCCTGCCTGAGCAAGCCCGGATTGAATGGCGTCGGTTATCAGTCGTCTGGCCTGACTAATACCACCTTGCGGCCTGCCTGCTCCGGTTCTGGTTCCGCCGTGTGTTGTCATGGTGTCCCCTTTGTCCCTCGTTTGCGGTTGCCCCGTCTTGAATTCTCTTGATTGCCCGATAGCGGCCTGTCAGCACCTGATTATAGATGCTTTTATATCATCAAGACTTGTTAATGTATTTGGGGGACGGCTGCCCCCTCTCTGTCCCCTTATATAACTCTGATAAACCTTTCTTTAATTATATGTATCCCTTGCTTTATATGGGTTGTTGCCTTTCTGTGTCCCTTCAGTCCCTCAAGTCCCACCACTTTTATGCTGTCTCTTTTTTGGCTTGTTAAGTGCGGGTTCTATAGGTCTATCTGGCTGTATGTATCTCTTATATCTATCTGCCTGTCAGGGGAGGGGGTTTTGCGGGATTTGGGGGAATAGCTTGCTATAAGCCTTGTGTATCAAGGTCTTTGTCAGTCCCTTTTGTTTCAGGTTAAGGGGGTATTAGCCCCCCTCATATATAAATGATTACTAATTGAAGAGTTATTTTCCAAAACAGAACAATAATGATTTCATGTCATCGTTTCGGCCATACTGGTAATACTGCTATTCCTGCTTTTGGGGTCTTGTTAAGATGCCGGATTTAAGCGATGTATGTTTTTATATGGATTCTTGGCTTTACTCACTATCAATCTACTTTGAAGGTTACTGGTCTTTATGGCTTATGATAGGGCTTCTTTATGCTCTGGCTTTTGGATTAAGGCATGTATATAGATATCGACCTAAGTCCTTTTATGTACTTGTACGAAATCTAGGGAAATGGACGCTCCTGATGATAACTCTGTTATACGCAGTAACTGGCCTGTTGTGGGAAGCTGATAGCTACATTCCCATGGATGTAGGCTTTGTCCATGAGACCGCTGCAGCTCTGATGTTGTTTGGTTATTACTTATCTATGGCGGTAGTTATAGAGTTTGAATCATGTTCAACTTGACAAGCAAACAATAAAACCAATACGATTCGACTCAGGTGCTCAAAACACCTTCCAAAGCGGTCACTCCAACCCCGAAAGTGTTGGTTTTTTGTGTCTGAAAGATACTCCGAGTTAACAGTTCTGATGCTGGTTATGCCATGCCTCAGACAACCAGAGCTATGTCCTCTTAAGATGGACAACTCGTGCGGTGTTAGGTCGGGAGTGCGGTGAATACAATACCCGTTTACGGGGAATAAACCCGGCCGATCTTTGGAAGGCTTTTGAGCTCCCGGCACCCATTTTGGGTGAAACTCAAATATATCCAAAGAGGACATAACATTATGTCTTATCCTACTGCTCTTATCCCATTTCACGGGGACGGGATTATTACCCTTGATACTGATGGAATTCAGTATGTCGCTCTTAAGCCTATCATTTCGGCATTAGGGTTGGATCTGAACACTCAGTATCAGAAG
>WLWF01003129.1_pt1 | contig 11133 bp, 23 predicted proteins | sample 6718331 | NCBI WGS metagenome assembly WLWF01 (sample SAMN12718692, study PRJNA515312) | sponge metagenome | isolation source: marine sponge | host: Mycale hentscheli | place: New Zealand: South Island, Marlborough, Capsize Point | collected 2003-05-01
AAATTAATTACCGACGAATTAATTAACGAAAGGCTTGAAGCCAAAGGTTTTGGTGAAAAGCAAGCTAACGATGAAACCTTAGCGCACAAAGCTGTACTAGGCCACTATGGCTATGAGCTAATTGACGAATGGGACGATGATGCGGAATACTTTATTTATGAAGAGTCAACTGTTGACGGGTATTCAGTGTATATTGCTACTGCAAATCCACGTCAAATTAATATTAATGAAGACGCACATTATTACGATTCAGACCTTGGTGAAATGCTAGCCGAAGCTATAAAATACGGTAATGGTGATCCAGAATATCCAGAAAAAATCTATGTTGAGGATCTAGGTGCACAATATGTTCAAGGTGCAATGGAACAATTGTTTGAGGAACTTTCAGGAAGATTTTGGGAAGAGGTAATTGATGAGCTAACAGAAGAAGGTTATGAATATGAATCTTAATTTAACACAGCTAGCTATTGATATGCAAGCGTTTATTAATGCTATACAAAGCGGGAAATATGATAATAATATTATATCTAAAGACGAAGCAACAGCTATTGAAGCAATAATACATAGCTCAGACGACATATTTAGATCATCTGAATACAAGCTTTTTGACATACTAATCAAACACTATAATTATGAACATGAGAAAAGTAAAAGCATTAGCAGAGAATAAAATTATATCAAAATTATTTAACGCAAAATTTGAATTAAAAGATGCGCAAATAGATTTAGCTAAAACAATAAGGCTGGATCCTGAAGACGAGCATGAAAATATTGGGACTGCAGAGTATCGTACTTATGCAGCTAATTTGAAAGTAGAAGCATACGAATATATTTTAAAACTTATACATAATGACAGAGCAAGAAATGAATAAATTGGCAGATATTATTGTTGATAAAATTATAAAAAAACAATCTGAATATGATGCAGCTTTTGTAGCTAATTTAAACAAAGAACAAGATGAATATTTTTTATTTTCAACATCAACAGCTTCTGAAAAAATTGAACCACCTACACTTAAAGAACAAATCGAAGCTTTAGAACAACAAAGAAAAATATATGTACAAGAAGAAAATTATGAATTAGCAGGGATTGTAGCTGAAAAAATAAAAGAATTAGCTAAAAAATTATGGCCTTAATATTATTAACAAGCTTATTACTAATAGCTTACATAACAATAAAACTAATGAAAATTTTGCCTAAAGAATTTGCAATATTATCATTAATTTTAATGCCAGTATTTGATGGTATTGTATTATACTATTTTTATAAATTTGAAGGTATACCAAAATTACAAATAGCTTTTATTATTTTGTTAGCAACTATTTTAAAGACTATTTTATTTTTATATTTTCAATACAAGGCTAACACGAAAGATTAAAGATAACATAATAAACTAAACTATGAATATATTTTATTTACACAATGACCCTAACCAAGCTGCTCAATATTTTTATGATAAGCACAAGGTTAAAATGATACTTGAGTCAGCTCAAATGTTATGCACAGCTCATCACGCATTAGACGGTGACGAAGCTTGCGGATTAAATGGCATGCCCATACCATATAAAAAAGCTCATCTTAATCATCCATCTTCAATATGGGTTAGATCAAGCGACGAGCACTATATGTGGCTATATGAGCACATGCTAGCCCTTGGTAAAGTTTATACAAATCGCTACGGTAAGACTCATATGTCAATACTTAAGTGTATGGATCCATTGTATAAGTTACCCGCCAATATACCATCCGCAGGCTTCACACAGCCGCCTCAATGTATGCCCGACGAATTTAAAGCTGAATGCAGCGTTGAAGCATATTGGAATTACTACGAACAAGATAAATATAAAATAGCAAATAAAAATGAGCAAAAAATTGTACGCCCACTTAATATCAAATAATAATTATGGAATTTCTGATAAAGTTAAAAAAGAAAAAAAGAAAAGAGGAGCACCTCCTAATGATTCACGACACAATAGCAGCACTACATAATGAGGTAATTAATAGTGCAGCACAAGGCATAGCTGAAATAAATAAAGCTAAGCTATTAAAAAAATATAATAGAAGATTGCAATTAATATTATTTTAATGGGTAGAACAAAAGAATTATTAGAAGATATACAGAACAAACACGAACCTGACTGGATAATTAATATGGTCAAAGACCTTGAAGTTTCAGAGCAAGAGTTTTATGCGACACTAGGTCGTTATAATAAATAGTAATAAGCTAATGTCGCAGTACAAAAGAAATATGAGTTATTTGCATAACAATAAAGTAATATATAAAAGATTTCCTATACAAGATCAACCAACAGAAAATTATGATTGGGGATGGTTTTATGAGGAGGGCACGCATGAATGTTACGAATTGTTTAGAAGTAAAGCTAAGATAACAACATATAAATCTTTAAAGTGGCATTTATTGGTATTATGGTATTTAAACCCACAAATAACTCAAGACAAATTTACAGAGTTAGCTGAATATATAGCTAAAGAACAAAATGGTTTTGTTGCGTTTAAATTACCTAAATCAATATTAAATAAAATTATTTATGATGTTAGCATGATGGATTTAGATCGTCCTCCTAACAATAAACAAAGAAAAGTTATTTTTAAAGATAGCACTGGTTTAACAGTTAACGAGAAGCTGAGCATTGTAGGTAAGCTTATAGGCAGAAGTAAGAAAGCAACACCCGAAGATATATATGACGCAATGCTATACATTAATGATATTAATAAAAAAATAACCATATCAGGTATTGCTAAATCGCTTAATGTAACAACAAGAACAGTATATAGAAATATGACCGACGAATTAAAAAGAGAAAAAGAATTACTAAACCAAAATAATGAAAAAATATAACGTACAAAATTACGTAAGGCTTAAAGAAGATTTAAAAAAATCAATAGAGCATATTGCAGTTACAGATTTTAATTATAATGAAATAAGCAGAGACGAATTAGTAATAAAGTTTATGCCTTTTGTAGAAAATATAGCCAGAAAGTTTTCAACTTCGCAAGAAGCATCAGGGGTCTTAAGTATTCTTGATTTAATGCAGGAAGGTTATTATGGCTTATTAAAGGCAGTAGATAGAATTGATTGGGCAGTAATTAAAGATTCAGATGATCCGGAAAAAACTATAAAATCTTTTTTAAGTAAAAGAATAAAGGGCACTATTAGAAGAGCTATAGACCAGAACAGGGGCAACATGCGCATACCCGAGCATAAATTAAACGAAATACGAAAAGATAATGGCAAAGACCACAAAATGGTAGCTTTGTTTTTTAATAGCTTGTTTTTTTCAATTGATCAACCCGCCAAAGATGATGAAGAAAATATGATATATCAAATTGCGGACAAATCCGAACCGTACAATATGGCTTTATTAAACATGTATTTAACAAGTTTATTAAAAAAATATTTAAATGATAAAGAATATGAAATTTTAAGATTATCTTATGGATTAGACTGTGATAAACATTCAGCAAATCAAATAGCGGATATTATTGGTATTGAAGGAGCAAGTGCTCACGTAAGGATTTCTGAAATGAAAAAACAAGCTGTACAAAAATTAATAGACAATGTAGACCCCACTCAAGTACTTGATTACCTTTAGTTTGAAAGTAAAAAATAATATAAACACGTAATTATATATATATGACAATTCATGAAAAATTAAGTAAAATTCAATTTGAATTTAAAGCAAACAAATCACGCTTTAATTCGTTCGGCAAGTATAACTTCAGATCTGCCGAAGACATCCTAGAAGCACTTAAACCATTTAATGAGAAATACAATGTGTATTTTACAGTTTCTGAAAACATAGTAAACTCTATGGTAGGAGAATTTCCTATACTAGAGTCTATAGCAACAATTTTTGATGCTGATACTGCTATGTTTGTAACAGCAAAAGCTATTGTAGGCGTTGACTTGGATCAAAAGGGTATGCAAATGCCTCAAAAGTTTGGATCAGCTTCATCTTATGGTAAGAAATATGCTTTAGGAAATTTACTGCTAATTGATGATACTCAAGATGCAGATGCAACAAACACTCACGGTAATAATAGTAAAGCCGCTCCTTCGGTTCCGAAACCTGGTAATGAAATCAAAACTGTAAAGGACGCCGCATATAATAAAGCTGTTGAGTACCTTAAGTCCGGAGGTAAGTTGGACACAATTAAAAGTAAATATAAATTATCAAAAGCAGTACAAGATAGTTTAGAGAAATTAACACTATGACAGAAAAAGAGGTATTAGCAAAGTTAAAAAAAGATGAGCATTATTATGGTGCGTTTGGAAAGAAGTATTTAAGTAATTCAGATATTTCTACTTTACTAACAAACCCTCTTGCTTTAGGTAAAAAATCAGGACCTTCGGTTCCATTTTTAGTAGGCGGGTATTTTCATACAGCAATATTAGAGCCAGATAAATTAAAAAAATATAAAATTATTGAAAGCTCAACAAGAAATACCAAAGCTTATAAAGAAATATCAGAAGGCGAGATATGTTTATTGCAGCATGAAGTTGACATGATTGATAAGCTAACGGAAACAATGCTATCAAATGATACCGTAAATGATTTAATACACGGTATAAATGTTGAATATGAAAAACCAGGTATTATTGAGCTAGAAAATGCAATGTGGAAAGGCAAAGCAGATATAGTAAATCACGATGAAAAGCTAGTGGTTGATTTGAAGACTACAAATGATATTTTAGGTTTTAAGTGGTCTGCTAAAAAATACAACTATGACAGCCAAGCATACATTTATAGTAAGATATTTGGTTATGAAATGATCTTTGTTGTTATAGATAAGAATACTTCTCAAATGGGTATATTTGAATGCTCTCCAGAGTTTTACGAAAGAGGTGCTGATAAAGTTAAAAGAGCTGTTGAAGCTTATGACCTATTTTATAGGACGGAAAATTTTGATCCAAAACAATATTTTATTAATGATAAATTATAATACGGGTTAAACACGAATACAATTAGATAATAAGTTAAATTAAATTAAATCAAATCAATTATTATGGCAAGAAGAAAAACAGTAGAAACACGAACCTGCAATGTAACTGGGCAAGAATTACCTGTTACAGAGTTTTACTCTAATCAATCGCATTCTAAAGTTGTAGACAATTTTAGGCGATCAACTGGAGTGCCCGCAGCTAGACTGCAAACATTTTTTAACCGATTAAATCAATACGCATAATGGCAAGCATTATTAAAACAAGCATCAATTTAGATGCAATTCCTAAAGACAAAATTATTATTGGTAAAAAGGGTAAATACTTACCTTTAACATTTACATTAAATGATGAAGTTGATAACTATGGCAATCAAGGCCCTGTCGTTGTAGAGCAATCTAAAGAAGAGAGAGATGCTAAAGCGCCTAAGGTTTATTTAGGAAATGTAAAAGTAGTATGGACCAATGGAGATAACGTAGCGGCCGCCCCTCGTGAAGGGCAACCTCAACAAACAGCTGCTCAATCAGCAGATGATGATCTTCCATTTTAATTAAATTAAATGCAAGTTAACGACACAGAGATCAATGGATTTTTGATTGATGAATTCAATCAACATAAGCTTGAAGTAGGTAAAACACAAGGGATTTGTCCTTTGTGTTCACCTGATAGGCAACCCAAAAATCAAAAAGCGAAATGCGCTTCTTATGATTGGGAACGTGGTCTCGGTACTTGCCATAACTGTAATAAATCATTTCAATTACATACTTATCAACGCAAAGGCGCAAGTGAAAAAGTATATGTGCGGCCAGATGTTTCTAAAAAAGAAATAAATGAAAAACTAGGCAGCAAAGTTATTGAATGGTTTAAAACTAGAGGAATATCTCAGGAAACTCTCAGAGACTTAAGTGTTTCTGAGGGCTCTGAGTTTATGCCGCAAACCGGTAAAGCCGAGAATGTTATAAAGTTCAATTATGTAATGGGCGATCAACTTATTAATATTAAGTATCGCGATGGCAGAAAGAACTTTAAATTATATAAGGGCGCTGAAAAAGTGTTCTATAATATTAATAGTATTGTAGGTTATGAATATTGTGTTATAGCAGAAGGCGAGATGGATGTATTGGCTTTGCATGAAGCCGGTATAACAAACGCTATTTCTGTACCTAACGGAGCTACACTTAATAGTAATAATTTAGATTATCTTGATAACTGTATTGATTATTTTGAAGATAAAGAAAAAATAATTATTGCTGTTGATTCGGACGAAGCAGGTCAAGCTTTACAAGCTGAGCTTGTTAGAAGATTAGGAGCAGAAGTTTGTTATATAGCTACTTTTCAAGATTGCAAAGATGCAAATGAATATTTATTAAAGTATGGAAAAGAACAACTGGCAAAGCGTATTACAGGGGCAAAGCCTGTCCCACTTGAGAATGTTACAACGTTCAGGGATATTGAAGGAGAAATCACTGACTTCGTTAAAAATGGGTTTAAGCCTGGTTTTCAGGTTGGATTGGAAAACTTTGACAATATATTTTCAACTTATACTGGTCAATTCATTACTGTCACTGGGATTCCATCGTCTGGTAAGTCGGATTTTGTCGACCAAATGTGTGTTGGGTATAACAAAAACTATGGTTGGAAAACGGCATTTGCTTCTCCTGAAAATGCGCCAACGTATTTGCACGCGCATAAGCTCATGCGGAAAGTGTGGGAACATATGCCGAGTGCACAAGATATTGGTAATGACAAATGGAATCAGGTAGGAGAGCATGTTAATGACAATTTTTTCTTTATTGATATGGAAAAATACACATTAGAAGCTGTACTTAGGAAAGGTGCTGAGCTTGTTAAGCGTAAAGGCATTAAATGCTTGGTTATTGATCCATTTAATAAAGTAAGATCTAGCGATGCATCTGGAGATGTTAATGTATATACACTAGAATATTTAAGTAAAATTGAGATATTCGCTAAAAAATACGATGTACTAGTTATTGTTGTAGCTCACCCAACTAAAATGTATAAAGATAGTAATGGCAAAATTGAAGAGCCAACTATGTACAACATTAAAGGCGGCGGAGAATGGTATGATGCTAGCTATCACGGGTTGTTAGTCCATAGAGATTATGAAGCTAAAACAGTTAAAGCTAAAGTTCTTAAAGTAAAGTTTCAAAACCTTGGTGAAAACGGTGCCGAAGCTCATTTTAAATGGGAGCCAAAGTCAGGATGTTTTATTCCTCATCAACCACTAAGTATTTCAGAAGAAAAAATGCCTTGGGAATAAATGGGTAGCGGATTAAGAAAAAAGGGGCAAATTGACATGGGTAAAGCACCTATGGATGAAAAATCTTGGGAAGCTTGGAGATGGTGTGTTAGAAATAATATTGCAATATCACCAAAAGCAAAGTCAAACTCTGAATGGTTTATTGATATAACAAATAAAGGTAAAACACATACAAGCCCGGAAGCTTATAAAAAAACAGAAATATGGACAAAATTATTTGAATACTGTAAATACTATTATGATAAATATAGAGAATGAATACAAAGCTTTAATGTCGGCAGTGCTGCATGGCGGAAAAGACAAAGAAGATAGAACTGGAACAGGGACAAGATCGGTATTTGGTAGAACTATTAGGCATGATATGGCTTTAGGTTTTCCTATGCTTACTGGTAAGAAAATAAGTTTTAATGCTGCAAGGACAGAATTACTTTGGATATTGCAAGGTAGAACAGATCTTAAATACTTAGAAGATAATGGTGTTAAATACTGGAGGCCAGACTATGAAAGATCAGGTAGAACAGACGAAACTTTAGGCCCTGTATATGGAAAACAATGGAGAGATTTTAGCGGCATAGATCAGTTTAAAAACCTTGTGTATAGCATTAGTAATAATCCAAATTCAAGACGTCTTATGGTTAGCGCATGGGCTCCACACGAAATGGATGATATGGTTTTACCACCTTGTCATTATGCGTTTCAAATATATATTAATAATGGAGTCATGGATTTAATGTGGATGCAGCGATCGGCAGATTTATTTTTAGGTTTACCATATGATATTGCAATGTATGGTTTATTGCTAGAAATGCTAGCTAAAGGAGCAGGGTTAAAAGCCGGGCAATTAATTGGTCAACTCGGCGATTGTCATTTATATAATAACCATTTTGAACAAGCAAAAGAATATATAACTAGACCAAAGCGAGTTTTGCCTAAATTAGATTTAAGCGAAGGTATTAGAATTAATAATAAAGTTGAGGATATGCTCCGTCATTTTGAAGAGCTTGAAATGGATTCTTTAATTATTCCAGAAAAAAACCAAATTAAATTATTAAACTACAATCCTTATCCTGCTATAAAAGCAGAGCTAAGTGTTGGTAAATAAAAACAAATATGTATTATTTATACCACATACCAGGTAAAAAAATTGGAGTTACACGTAATATTAATAATAGAGTTACTGTAGCGCAAGGTTACAAGCCTGGGGAATATGAAGTTCTGGACCAAAGTGAAGATATAAATTATATATCTAACCGCGAGATAGAGCTTCAAAACGTCTACGGCTATAAGGTAGACAGAACATTATATAAAAATTTATTTAAATCAAATATGAATATAAATCCAACAGAACAAACAAGTACATTCCCTGTACCATTAAATAAACTTAAAGGGCATCTAATGGATAACCTTGGCCAACAATGGGATACCCCACAGGGATATAAGTTTGAAATCACAAAAGACAACATTGCTTGGATCGTCCAGAATGCACAAACTTCAATGTACAATGATAATCGTTGCTACATATACAATAAAGCTTTCTATGAAGCTTATTTTAATCCACAGCATAATCCTGATACAAAGCCTGGACTTAAAAATTATTTTCCTTTAATTAGAGACTGGGCTGAAGAGCGAGGAATATATGAGCAAGGCAATTCTCATACTCAATATGTTAAATTAATGGAAGAAGCTGGCGAATTAGCTAAAGCTTTACTTGATAACAATATTGATGAAATAGAAGATGCTATTGGCGATATTACTGTAGTGCTTACAAATTTAGCAGAACTTAATGATCTTAAGATTGAGCGTTGTATAGAAACAGCTTATAATCAAATTAAAAACCGCAAAGGTGTAATGTCTAATGGAACTTTTGTAAAAGAGTCATTATAATGAGAACAAGAAAAATAGATTTTAGAGATCCAGTTGTTGAACGCGTTGTAGATAAATTCGTTTCAAGATCAGATGTAGGCTTTGCAAAATACGGCACAACACTACAAGATGACCCTTCTAAAATGTTTCAATGGCTAAATCATTTACAAGAAGAATTAATGGATGCAGTATTATATTTGCAAAAAGTTAAAGAAGTTTATACTGAAGATATGCAAGAAGATCTTTTAAAAAGCATTGAAGTATATGATGAAGAAATCTTATAAAAGAAAAAGCGGCAAAAGAGGTCCTGTTGTAAGTAAAAAAGTTACTTATGACGGGATTAATTTTGCTTCTGGATTAGAGCGATATATGTATATGGCTTTACAAAAAGCTAAAATAAAGGCAAAGTATGAAAGCGAAACTTTTGTATTACTTAATGGTTTTCACTTTGAAAATGAAGTATATGAGAGACAATCTAATGGCAAAGGCGCATATCAGAATAGAGGATGTAAACGCATATTACCTATTAAGTATACACCAGATTTTATTGGTGAAGACTTTATAATTGAAACAAAAGGTAGAGCGAACGAATCTTTTCCAATGCGCTGGAAGCTATTTAAGCAACTTGTAACAAACCAATTTCCAGGGTATACATTGTACAAACCACAAAATCAAAAAGAATGCGACGAGACAATAAGCATAATCCTTTCGAAGAAAAAAGGATAGCTAGACAAAAATACGCGGAACGCCAAATTGAAAAATTTATTAAGTGGAGCTGGGAAAACAGAGGTAAGGTTAAATATAAAGAATTAGTTGAAATACAAACTCAATATGGAATAAAATGTTATGGCTAAATTAGAAGCAGCAAATTATAAATCAAAGAGCGTTAAAAGACCTGGGGTTCACGCAAAAAGTAAATCATCAACAATAAAACAAAGCAAAAATTATGTCAAAAAATACAGAGGACAAGGATCCTAAACAATGGTCGTTAGAAATAGGGTTATATCCAGGAATATTATTTGGGGTAAGATCTTATGGATATGAAACAGCAACAGTTCATGTGTTATATTTACCATTTATAGATATTGCATTAGAAATAGACAAATAATGAATCAAGACGTAGAAAACCAACTGCATACAATAAATATGTTTGTAGAATCTGTTTTAAGCGAAATGCGTAAAGTATCATTAGCGTCCACTAAAGTTGAAATGGTAGCTTATATAAAAGCTTGGGAAGGTGAATTAAAAACAATAAAACATATAATAAATATAAATGGGATTATTTGACAAAAGAATAGCTTATAAGCCTTTTGAATATCCAGAATATTATACAGAAGGATGGTTAAAGCAAGCTCAAGCATTTTGGTTACATACTGAAATCTCAATGCAAGGTGACATTAAAGATTGGAACGAAAAATTAAATGAAAAAGAAAAAAACCTGGTAGGTAATATCCTGCTGGGTTTTGCGCAGACTGAATGTGCAGTTTCAGATTATTGGACACAGAAAGTAGTTAGTTGGTTTCCTAAACATGAAATACAGCAAATGGCTATGATGTTTGGTTCTCAAGAAACAATTCACGCAGTAGCATATAGTTACTTAAACGAAACACTAGGATTAGAAGACTATGAGGCTTTTTTACACGATCCAGCTACGGCTGATAGATTTGATAACTTAGTTGCCTACAAAGGTACGGATCAAGTCGGTATTGGTAAGTCTTTAGCTGTGTTTAGCGCCTTTGCTGAAGGAGTAAGTTTATATTCTGCTTTTGCTGTTTTGTATTCGTTTCAATTACGCAATTTGCTTAAAGGTATTGGTCAACAAATGAAATGGTCTGTAAGAGATGAGTCATTACATAGTAAAATGGGTTGCCAGTTATTTAGACAAATGTGTAACGAAAACAATCAATTATTGCATTTATGCCGAGAGGATATTATAAAAGCTGCTGAAACAATGGTAAGTTTAGAAGTAAAATATATTAACAAGATGTTTGAAATGGGTGATATAGAAGGTATATCAGCTAATGA
>WLWF01003131.1_pt1 | contig 11132 bp, 9 predicted proteins | sample 6718331 | NCBI WGS metagenome assembly WLWF01 (sample SAMN12718692, study PRJNA515312) | sponge metagenome | isolation source: marine sponge | host: Mycale hentscheli | place: New Zealand: South Island, Marlborough, Capsize Point | collected 2003-05-01
TTTTTTTTATAAAGGGGTTAGTGTCCTTAATAAAAGTAAAGAAAGAGGAATAAAAAAAATGATTTTTATTTATCAATAAATGGGAGAGTCAAAAAGAAAAGATATTCTTTTTGAAGAAGATTTTAATATAAATGATAAAAAAAAAATTGAATTGTATAAAAAATATGGTTTACAAGGTGATATAATAGACGGAGAACCCGAGAGCGTAGCATCTCAAATTAATATAGTCGGGAAATGTAAAGATTTTGGAGGTACTAGTATAACTGCTAATATTTATGAGGTTATTGTTTAAATGTACCAGTTAGTACATCATAAAAATAAAGGGCTTCTTAGGGGGGAAATTATACAAAAATATTATAAAAAAATTATTAATTAATATATATAATTATTATATGTATTGTATGACTAGTGAAGAGATACACGCTATAGGGGATTTATGTAATAATCTCTGTACTTGGTTTAAAAAATGTTACATTTATTATACTTCTAATGAATGTGTTTGTGATTGTTGTCTAAATGCTAGAATTAAAAAAGATTAGATAAGTAAAATATTTAAAAAAATATTATCTAACAATATATAAAATGACTAAAACGAAAATTGCTGTATGTATACCTATGACTAGTAAAAAGCAAAATTGGATGAAACTTGGAGATTCTTTTTTTATTACAATATTTCTACCAAGTTTTTTAAGAACTTATGAAAGGCATTTATATGACTATACATTTTATATAGGGGTAGACAAGGAAGATGATTTTTTTAATCATTATTTGGAGGATTTTAAAAGGCGTTTAAGACCTACTGATAAAATTATAGTAAGTGATAAATTTTCAGGTAATCCTTGTGGATATTGGAATAAATTATTTAGGATGGCATATGATGATGGGAACGAATATTTATGTCAATTTGGAGATGATATAGAAATTCTTAGTGAAAATTGGACAAGTTATTTTATTAGTGTTTTACAAGAACATAATAATTTTGGAGTATGTGGGGGTTGTGATATTAATTTTTGGATCGAAAGATTAATGTTAGGTAAAATTGGAATACTAGAAAATATATTTTTTCATAGAAGTCATTTTGATTATTATGATTTAGTATTTCATAAAAAATTAAAAACTTGGTGGAGTGATGATTTTATAAGTAGTTTATATCATAACTATACTTTTTGTTGTCCTAATATTAGATATACTAATAAAAATAGAGTTAATCAAAATAATAATAAATCAAGATATACAGTAGATACTAAAGATAGTAAATTATGGGAGGGATATGTAATAGAATCACAAAAAGGAGTTAGAAATAAAAAAAAACTTCCAGAAACATACAAAAAGTTTATTGATAATTTAAATTAATTTTATATTTTTCTTATTTGTAGTTTTTTTAAAATAAAAATATATTTGTTAAGTATATAAAAAATGACTACTCTTAATAATGTCCGTTATAGTTCAATCCTCCCTGCTGGAAAAACTGGGGATTATACCGAAGAACAGAAGGTACAATTTCAAATTCCTGCTGAGATGGGTTATATTGATGGTAAACAATCATATCTCTACATGGAAGTTGAAAATACTTCTACCTTAAATAACAGTTCAACTGGAGCTGCTCAAGCCGCTACTTCAACACCTGTTATGCTTCAACCTCATTTAGGTGCTAGTGCCTTAGTTCGTCGTCTTCAATTAACCTCAATGTCAGGTGTTGAATTAGAAGATATTGACGGTTATAATACATATGTAGGATTACTTAATAGTACTACTCACGATAGGGACGAATACGAAGCAATGTCTTTAGTAGAGGGTGTCGTTGGTCATTCTGCTATAAAAGATAATAGATCTGCCTTAAATCCTGCTGTTCATTATTTTGCCCCCTCCTCTGATATTGAAAAAACAGCAAACGAAGCAGTAGGAGGTAATGTTTCAATTACAGCATCATTTTGTATGCCATTACATTTAGGTTTATTTTCAGGTCTTGGAGATTCATTGGAAAAACAGGCGTATCCAAATCTTCCTATTGGTGGTTCTGTTCTTAATGTATACTTAGAACAGGCAAAAGTTGCTCTCTGTGAAATGGCATCTGCTTTCTATAAAGATGATTCAACAGGCGATAGTGTTTTTAATTTCAAGGATGCCTCTCAAAATGTTGCGGTAGATGATATTACCGCTGGAGATAGCGAAATTAAAGTCAAACTTACTGAGATGAATTATGGAGCGTCTGCCCCTCAATTTAAACAAATTGTATCTCAATTTGGTGCTGGTAATAGTGTTTATAAACAGGGTGCTGTTTTAGAAATCCATGACGCAGCCTCAACATTTGTAGAGGAGGTAGTCGTTAAGGATTTAGTAATTGATGGAGGTCAATTAAAGATTAATCTTAATGCTAATACTACTGCTACTACTGCTGGAGGTTTCGTGAGATTCGGTGCTATCACACCTAAATTTAACATTTCAAAGATTGAACTTAGAGTATTAGAAACTATACCTTCTAATCCATCAGCATTGAGAGCCGCTGTCAATAATGGTATTAATTACAAATCTGTTTTACTTAATAAATTATCTCAAGCATCAGCTCTCAAAAATAGTATCTTAAATATTCCTGCTAGTATGACTCGTGCCTTGTCTATTTTTACTGCTCCATGTATTCAAGATAATTTAGAAACATTTACAGCAGGTGGTGCTATTAACTCTCTAGTTTATCCACAATTAGAGGACGGAGTTTCTTACGATTATCAATATCAAGTAAGACAATTTTTAATACCAAATAGAAAAGTCAATATTTCAAATGATAAAAATAATTCTAATGATAATGGTATTTATTATCAACAATTACAAATGGCATTAAGACCAATCCAAGAAGCAAGATGTCTTAACGATACTATTAATGGTAATGCTAAACCATTAACTAATCCTGTTAATATTCCTCTTATGTTAGCTCCTTTATCATCATCATTTAAACTCCTTGATAGTGAACCACAATTGAGATATACTTCAAGTGATGCTGGAAATACTAAAGCAAAACTTTTCCACATTTATGTTAATCATGTAAGAACCCTTAAAGCGAATGCTACAACAGGTCAAGTAGAGGTAGTAATGTAAATGATTTAATAGTTAATTTTTGATTTTTTTAAAATGTATATATTATATATAAAAATGTCTAAAAAACAAGATACGCCCCAACCTATAGAACTACCCACTGATACATATATTTTGAGTTTAAATAAAAAATTTTCAAAAGTAGAAACAAACGCTAATAATCAATTATTATATACTCTAAAAAACCCTATAAAATTAAGGACAGGCGACCAAGTATCATTATATAAATCATACTTGAACATTAGGGGGTTAAATTCAAATACTATGACTATTGATGAAGATTTTGATATAGACATAAAAACAGGTTTATATATACCAGCATCAATTAAAAGATATGCGACCACAGGAAATGACTTTTACGAATATAATACTTGGAGTGAATATCATCAAGTACCAGATCCAGAAGGGTTATTATTAAAATTAACGGTAGCAGGTTCTACAGTTAGTGTTGATTTTAGCGAAACAGAATTAAGAACTTATGGAGGAAAATACAGTTTTAAAACTGAAGGAGATTTTAACAGTCCTTATATTGGAGTTCAAATGTCCCAGTTAAAAATTAGTGATGATTTTAATATTTATAAAAGTATAACACAAACAGCAAATTTTAAAGTTAAAGCAGGTCAATACGATGTAAACGCTTTAGCATTAGAAATAACTAATCAATTAAATGGCTCTCAATTAACAGATAATGAAAATGAAAATATAGTATTTGATGGTACAGATAATAGAAATTTTAGCGATATTTTTAATCGTGGTGGTACATTTACAAAACAATTTGACCCAAGGGGGGCGACATTTGCTGGATTTGCGGTAAGGGGTATTGGTGCTTCTAGTGATTTTGACCCAGTAAATAAAACAAATTATCAATTTAATAAACCTTTATTCGGTAAAGATGTATTGACAAGTAGTGCTAGTTATGGAGAAGGTATAGCATTTTTAGATTTACAAAAGGCAAGGATTATTACAGATGAAGTAAAGGCATATGTTTTAGGAGATAGAAGTAAAACAGCAGAGGAAATTTTAAAAGTAGATAGAGAGTTAACTGATAGAACAGATAGTTCAATAACTGCTGTTGAAAAATGCGATAATTTACTTATTCCTAAAACTTTATCAAGTCAGGAAGAAGCGATTTTAGGTGCTGATACTCTAGTTAATCCAGATATAGCACTTACTAGTCAATATGTAAAAGCAAACTCAGGAGGAGCGACTTTATATGATGTTGTTCCAGTAGATACATTTAATGAAAATATAGGGTGGTTTAGTAGTGTTTTTAAAAGAACAGGAGGGGGAGCAGCTGACCAAAATGTAGAAATTATAGGATGGACTCAACTTGTTCAACAATTCTTTTTTGATGAGTTAAAAAATACCTCTCCTACTAAATTTGATGAGGGTAAAGTACCATTTCCAAAAATGCCACAAGTAAGAAATGAAACAGCAAGAACTTATGGTACACGTACATTCAATTTAGTATTTAATAATGAAAATAGATTCAGTTTTTCTAATGCTAGCGCACCTTACAGGATACCATCTATTACAGGGGAAACAGGGGGAGATAGTGCTACACCAGCAAGTGCTATAGGAAATCAAGCAGCTAAATTTACTCAAAATGAAAAAGCATATCCTCAAGAGAGTACAAGTGGTAATTTTATAACATCTTTTGATAATGGATTAGTTAAACAGACTCAAAGATATAAGGATTTAATAACACAACAGGCGACACACGCAAAAGATACTGCTGAGTATTGGGTTTATCAATGGGCATTAGATTATTTACCACACGATTTTTATTATGATACCGATAATGAAGGAGCGGAGGCGTGGGAGGATTCTTTATGGGCTCGTCTTGGTTTTAGTTATGAAGATTTAGGAAAATTAACAGAAAAAGAAATAGGATATACTACTCCTCATCATCAATCTGGCACTCAGTCTAAAATGTTAGGTTTTATTACACACAATAGTTATGGATCATCTTTACAAGTAGGTTTATCTGGTCTTGGTGATATGTATTCAAAAGATAACGCAGGAAGTACAACAATAGAAACATTTGATGAGGTGGGAGTTATATCAAGTACAGAACCTATACCAACTATACCGCCATTTAGTTTAAAAAATGTAAGTGATTATACTCAAAAAATTATTCCAGAGATTTTTGATAGAAATTATAACTATATTTATATATTAACTACATCACAGTTTTTTAACGCCTCTACTTTGCCTGATTTATCAGGAGGTAAAAATTACTTTTTAATAGAAAGTGATTTAATCCCTAGTAATTATTTAGATGAATCAAACAGTCAAAGAGCAATTATAGGATTCGTTGATAAAGAGTTTAGCAGTAATGATACTATTTTTAGTAGTACTGCTATACCATTTAGTATAAAACAAGGTAAAATAGTAAATACAGTAATGATTAATATATTAAATGCTGATGGTACAAAACCAATTGATACAGTTTTAGGGAATTCTAGTAGTTTCTTATTAATGGTTCAAAGAAACTCAAATGCTATATTTAATTATTTAGAAGATGAAGAAATAATTTTAGTAGCAGAAGAAGGGACAAGACCGACGACACAGGCACAAACTCAATAAATTTGAAAAATAAAATATATGAATAAATTAAAATGGTACGAGAAATAGCGGAGTTTTTAAATAAATTAAAGTGTAAAATGAGATTTTGTTGTATTGTTAATAGTGAATGTCATAAAGAAAATAATGAAAATGACGAATAAGTAAAATAATAAATAAATTAATATTTTCATGTTTTTATTTTAAATTTTTTATATATATAGTTTATATAAAATATGAGTCAAGCTATGTCTATGGGTAAGCGATTTTTTCAAATCCAACCATTAAATAATATTACTGCTTATGAGTTTGGAAGTGGTCAGGATGTTATCCGTTTTCTTATTCCAGCACAAAACAATACTATTTTAGAGGATGTTGTTTTTAGTGCTAATATTAATTTTAATACTACTGGTACTACTGAATATCAAGTAAGTGATATTACAGATAGTAAAGGGGCTGCTGGTACTACTAAAGAATTTTCAATGGATTCAGTATGCGGAGCTCATTCCTTATTTCAAAAGGTTGAAGTATTTTCAAGAAGAGGTAATTTATTACTTGAATCAAATCAATTTTACGACCAAACCGCTAAATTAAAAGAGGCATCTTATCATTCTGGTGCTGATTTAAATGTTGGTATTCCAAATGTTATGAATATTCAAAGTTCTACATCAGCAGGTACTATGAGTAGATTAACAAGAGAAGTTGGGGGAGATGGGGTTCCAGTCGCTTTTAGATTAGATTTAGGTCTTACAGCGGATGCTAGACAAAAAATAAATTTAGATGCTGTAGGGGGTCTTGAGGTTATACTCCATTTATCATCAACTAAAAACTCTTTATTTAATCTTGATAATGCCAATCTAAATAAACTTGATGATAACGCCTCTATTAGTTTAACAAATGTTGAACTTTTCGGTACATATATGATGGTCAATGATGCTATGTTGAGTGAATATCAAAAAGTTGATTTTACCGAAATATCTAACAACTTACAAATTATACAAGCGTCTAGAGATGTTATAGGATACTCACCACAAGTACAAGAGTTAGATAATGTAATAATGGTAGCACAACCAAACAGCGATACTAGAAATAATTTTGAAAGTGATGGACAAGCGACAGATCAATTAGTTGGACAAAAGAAATATAAAACTGCTAAAAATGGTTTGGCATATCCTTACAATTGGGGATTTATTGAAACAAAAACAGCAGCTCCTAATATTAATGCTACTGCTGATATTTCAACAGGTTATAATCTTGGAAATGCTGAACCAACTTTTCATAATTGCGTTGCTATACAAAATGAATATCCACCCTATCATTCCTGTATTAGTGCCGAAGCACAGTATCTCAGTGAGTTAGATAGAAATAAAACATCTAAATCTAACTTTACAACTAGAAACTTACAACCAGTTTCTGTATCTTATAAATATGGTTTTGATGGTTATTCAACTAATTTCAGTCAAGATTTATTACAGGTTGAAGTTGAGTCATCAGTTAAAACAAATGATCCACATACAGACTCATCAGTTAGATCACAAACTCAAACATTCAATAACTTCTACAAATACCATGCTACACTCAATTACAGTGATTTAATGGTATCAAGATAAGAAAAAATAAAAAAGGTAGGTAGGTAGGTAGGTGTTATAACTTTATCATAAAATCACTTTTTTGAAAATGTGAAATATAAAAAAAGTATTTTTGACATACCTACCTATCTACTATTTGAAATTATAAATAACATCCTGTTTCAACTTTTTTTAAATTTTTTAATGTTTCTAAGTTTAAATACTCAATTTTTTTCCAATGTATATTATGATGTGAAGAGAATTCTGGTCTATCCTTCCATCGTTTACCAAGCAGACCAAAAAGACATTGTAATAAACCTCCAATATATAATGAATTTTTACCATTTTTTTTTAATTCCTGCTGTAATGGCACACCATAACAACCACAAGATAAAAACCAGTGATTAACTTCTTTATGTTCTAATACTCTATTTGTTAAGTCATTAAATGTATCTAACCAATTATTATGACCCTCTGGTTTATTATCATTACAAGTATTATAACTTTCTACTACTACAAATAAATCTGGATTTAATTTAAAATCTGGGTAAATTTTATTCATTTTTGGTACTTGTTCCATTATATCATTATACATACTACTCACAATACCTATTTTTTGATTTTTGGTATTTAAAATTTTCCAAAATTCTAAATAAAATTCTGGAAATTCTAAATATGGTATAAATGGTTTATATATTTTTAGTTTAGTTAAACTATCCCCTACTGTGGTAAAAAAACTAGGACATGAAACAACATAAGAAATTATATCACTATTATTAATCCCTTCAATATACAACTCTTTCCATTTTCTTAAAACTTCTATATCACCATAAAAGCCCGCATTAGTAAACAATTGGGGATCTGCTGAATCAAGTAGAGAATTACCCTCAACATTACCTATTCTAACTATAGAACAAGGATTTTTATCAACCAAGAATTTATAAGTTATGTATTTTAACATTACAGGATATTCAAACATTTTTTAATTATATATATAATATATATGAGATTTTTTTTTAAAACGAAAATATATATCTTATATATATAAATATGATTCAAGCAAAATTTTATACATTTAGTCAAAAACAATTTACTGACTTATATAAAGAGTTTAGTCCTAATGCCTCTAAAAGTACTATTCAAACCTTTGAAACTGCTCTTAAAAGGATTGAGAAAATTTATCAAGACGATATTAAAAATCTCAATTTGGAGTTTATCAACAATCCTAATAATGTTATAGAAAAATTTAAAGAAACTGATTACTCTAAAAATACAATGTATAGCACAATTAATATGATTAATAAATTAATTATTATGATAGATGCCCCTTTATCAACTAAAAAATTATGGAGTGATACAGTAAAAAAATTAACTGTAGAAAGAGATAATAATCAATTAGATAATGTAAAGACCAAAAAAGAAGACGAAAATTGGATAAATTTTAAAGACCTTTTAGACAAAGTAGAAAAAGAAGTAGATAAATCATTTGACAAAACAGATATTAAAGTAAATGATTTTAGAAACTTACTAATTTTTAGTCTATATTGTCTTATGCCTCCTGCTCGTATAGGTAATTATTTAGATTGTAAAGTTATTAGAGATAATCAAGAAAATTTACCATCAAATTTTAATTATATAATACTAAAAGATATGGATACAAATCCATCATTTTTTTTTGTATTTAATAAATTTAAGACAGCAAAATATTTAGGTACAAAAATGTTTAAGGTAGAAAATCCAAAATTAATAGCTCTGTTATTTAGATACTTTACTAAATATAATAAAGATGGTGAATTTTTTTTAATGAGTAGAGGTAAAGAACTAACTCAACCTAATTTAACTAATATATTAAAAAGAGTATCAAAAGATATAACAGATAAAAATCTATCGTGTAATATGCTTAGACATATTTATATAACGCACTTTTTAGATGAAAATCCTACACTTAGACAAAAATTACAATTAGCAGGGGCAATGGGTCAAACCTACACACCAAATGAACAAGATAAATATAACAGAAAATAAATTTATTTTTTAATATTTTAATATATATATTATTTATAAACTATGAGTCAATCGGTATATTTAAATTTAAATACTAATTTTAGTAATGACACCGCACCTAATTACTCTCAATATTTTGATAATCCTCTTGAAATACCAAAAAATAGTAAAGTTTGTCTTTATAATGCTGAGTTGAAAAAAGCACCAATAACAATAGCAGAAGACCAAACATTTAAAATATTTATTGATAGTGCTACTGATTCATCAAAGGCATTTGTTTTACATAATACTGACTCATCATTAGTCAATAATAATGACTTAAATAACCTTACTGTTGATATTAAAAAAGGTAATTATAGTAAAAGACAATTTTTAGACCATTTACAGACACAAGCGAAAGCATCTATTACTGCTAACAATGGAGATTCAAATAAACCTAGAATACCCTACAAATTTTGTATTAGTAATGAAAATGACAGGATTTTTGCGGGTTTATCTCCTAACTTTAAAACTAGTGATTTTATAGGGAAAGGTACATCAGCAGAATTTAGAAATAAAAATGTTTCATTTACTCCAACATCTAATGTATCAACAGCAATTAGAGTGGGGGTTAATGCTAGTGTTAATTTACAAAATCTAGACCCCGCAGTTCTTGAAGCTCCAGTATGGGCAATGAATCAAAGTGCCGTAAATCCTCTAATTTTTGGAAGACACGACAACGATAAAATTTCTAAACTTCAAGGGAATATATTTTTTAATATGTTTGACAGTGATAAAGAAAATACTACACAAACTCAAATTGGATGTTGTTTCTTGAGGACTAGTGATGTAGAAGCACAACAAAGTTCTAACGGTAATTTAGGTTGTGTTGCTACTAGTGATGGATTAGCACAAGTACCAAAGTCATTTTTTGGATTTCAAGTAGTAGAAAGGTTTGATGATGGAGGATTAGATACACCAGATAAAAATACCCCTTCTAGACTTCAAGTATATGGTAATTACTATGGTACTGATATTGGATCTACTAATTTACAAAGTATGGTAAAATTATACGATGTTGAAATAAATTCAATTAATGAAAATCAACGATTTGGAGTAAGTATTTATTATGAAAATGAAGAAAATCCAATTGATTTAACAGCTAATAAATTTTATTTTAGAATACATCATATTTTAACAAGTCAAGATTATATAACTACTCCTAACCAGTTAAATAATGTTATCTTTGATAGTAAATCTGTTGATTATGAATTACCACAAGCTTTAATTAGTCAATGTTTTAAGTACGAACAGAGCGGAAGTATGGCACAACCTTATTATAGTGGTTTCGTACCAACTTTTTATGCCTTCTGTGAAAATGGAAGAAGTAGAACAACAGGAGGAGCAGAAGAGATAGGATGGGCGGATGTGTCAGGAAATTATATTTATGATAGTACTCAATCAGCTGTTGATAATAGAGATACAGTAGGATTATTAAAATATTCTTTAACTGATTTAGGAGATGATGTAAAAGAAGTTTTAGGTAATAATGAAATTGTCGCAATTAATCCAAATGGATGGGATAGAGTACAAACAAGTGATTTTGGTATAACTGAACTTTACGGAGATACAACAAATTATAATATTGAATTATCAAATCTTCCAATAAAAGCCAATCAATCTACTGAGTCCGTAAATAATAATATAGGAACTACTAGACCTATTGTTTTTCAAGTAAATAATGCTTTTAGTGGTAGTATTAATAATGTCAATAGTGCTGAGATGATAAGGTCAATTTATCCACCACAATTAAAAGAACTTTCTTTAAACAATGTAAATCCAATGAAATTGAACTCAATAAATGTAAAGATTAAAAGGGCAAAAGACAACTCACAAGCAACAGAATTAACAGATGCTAAATTAGAAATA
>WLWF01003132.1_pt1 | contig 11132 bp, 10 predicted proteins | sample 6718331 | NCBI WGS metagenome assembly WLWF01 (sample SAMN12718692, study PRJNA515312) | sponge metagenome | isolation source: marine sponge | host: Mycale hentscheli | place: New Zealand: South Island, Marlborough, Capsize Point | collected 2003-05-01
TTGTAAATGAAATGAAGCGGATTGCGCCGAATAACCACCGCGGGGAGGTGCTGCAGACAATAATGATCACGGCGGCGGGTGCCGAGGGTGTAACACTGCTCAATGTCCGGGATGTGCACATTGTTGAGCCATACTGGCATCCAGCGCGGATTCGGCAAGTTATTGGTCGTGCTCGGCGTATTTGCAGTCACAAGGCGCTGCCAGAGGCGGATCGGACTGTAGACGTGTGGCTATACCTAATGACATTTACGCAACGTCAGTTGGAAGAGGAGGCGAGTACTGAGTTACGGAACAAGGATAAGAGCAAGGTGGATGGTGTTTCCATACTCACCACCGACCAGGCACTCTATGAGATGGCAAATATCAAAGAACATATTACCAAACAGCAGGAGGCTGTGATTCAGGAGACTGCAATTGACTGCACAGTGCATTCGGCGCAAACTGGAGTGCCTTGCTTTGCGTTTCCGGAGGGACGTCCGGGGGCGTTGGCATTTACACCCGACATTGGCAAAGAACAGAGCGACGCTCTGGCTGAAGCAAATACCCGCATAGATCGGTGGACCGCCATCGAAGTCGAAGTTGATGGCGTCCGGTACGCAATGCGAGAGGAAACGGGTGAGCTATACGATTTAGAGGATTACAAGCGGCTAATGTCTGGTGAAAACGTGCCAGCTGCGCGAATGCGTGTAAGCGGTGCGGCAGCCTCGGCTCCTGGTGCGGCGCCGGGTCCTCGACCTCGGGGGCGACCTCGCAAAGGCAAGGGCAAAGGCGAACCAGGCACATTGACTTCTGTGGGAACTTTGGTTTTGCGAGAGGGTAGTGGTGCAGTAGAAAAGGATCAGTTCTTCATTGAATATGATTGAGTACTCGCCCCGCGCGCCAACAGTATCACCATTTTACTTCCTCTTGCTAGTTGTGCGTCGACGGCGTGAGGACTCACTTTTCCCTTTGCGCTGCGTTTTTCCTCTTTTTGCTTTACCTTTCTTAGCTTTTTGTGTTTTCTTAATCTTTTGGGGTATTTGGCTCTTATCCGTTTGAATATGTGGAATGTGACGAAAGAGGAAGCGGCGGAGTTCGTGCATAGCGCCATCGGGTATCCGCTCCCGCATAAGTTCCTCATAGGTTGCGGTTTCGGTAAGTAGACTAATGATAAAAAACAAGCAATACATACCACATTGGTTGTTGCCACGTTGATGCGGCATCGTGCTAACGACTAGCTTAATCTTATCACCATAGAGCTCCTCAGATTCCTCGCTCAATCTCTTGGCAAAGTCTTTTACTTCCTTCGGTATCGGATTACCAACGCTGTCTATGAAGTAAAATACTTTTTTTGGAATGTTCAGGAAGGCACAAATCCAGTGAGACCCCTTTTGATAGTGGTAATCCTCATTAAAAACAAGCCCAATCTTTGTCTTTCCTTGCTCGGCAGCCTTACGTAAGGTAAATTTGCACATTTCGGGCCAAACGCATGAGTTGCCAAATGGCTTTTCAAAGTCAATAGGCGATGCGCCTAAAAAGGCAAACTCTGGATATGCTTGCTCGTACTGGCGGAGCACCCGCTCAAAGTCACCCGTCATAAGCCAAGTGGTTGGCTTCTTAGACCACGCATTTGGAGCTCGCGGACGAAGACGACGACTCTCTAAAGCTCCCACGTTCACTCCTTTGTCACGTAGAGCTTTCAACTTGCACCCATCATCCCGTCGTTTACAGTGCGATACGTATTTGGATAGTTGAGTAATAAGCTGATCCAGTTGTTCTGCCTCATCATGTTTTAAGCATATCCACCCTGAGTTTTTGTTGTACTTGCCACCCGTTACCTTATCCTTCGTGCTGTTTAAGCTATCTGATGGTGCACAAGGTGTTGTGGATCGCATAAGCTGAGACACCGTTTTTGGCAGTGTATTTGGGATTGGCATAAGGTTCTAATATATATCGTAAGAATTACTTAATAATAATTGTTGTTGATTCAAGATTAATGTTTTTAGGATAAGGTATACCTAGCATTATAGGCTGTTTGGCTTGTAAAACCAATGTTCCCCGCTTGCTCTTTCGAAAAGGCAAATGTTGATTATGCGCTCTAATCGATGTGCTATTTAGAACGTTTGTAAGTTCTAGCGAGCTTGTTATTAGTTTTCCATTGACCCAAATTTCATTGTGCCACGGAGAGACTAAAACTTCATTAGCGTCGCATAGCATTCGTGTGCACGCCTTGTTGCTTTTATCTTGAATTGTAAAGTTCTCATTTTCTACACGCACAGCATTTGCAAATCTTTTCTTGCAAACAATATTAATGTCTTTTGAATCATTAGTTCTCTTTTTAGATTGCAGCGCTATTCGTATCCCATTCCAAAAATGATCCATATAGCGTGCGGGATCGTACAAGGAGCTCCACCGTCGCTGATACCGAATTTGACTCCGAATATTAAGCAGTTTTGAGTCATTACGTAGTAGTTCTAAAACCCTATCAATGTATTCCTCTTTCGTATAAGCCGTTAACTCTTTGTCTAATTTCATTTGAATTGCTAGGGATCGCGCGACACGTCCATAATAGGTATCTGTCCACAAAGAGACAACCGGTACTCCAGCGGTGTAGCAATCTGATGCGGTAGTGTGCCCAGGACACCTAAAAGGATCAACAACTATATCTGCCTCACCTTTTAGATTAGTAATAAAATCGTCTCGACTTTGCCCTAGGTGTGCTAGAATGCGGTCAAGTGAAATGTGAGCTGCGCTGAATGCGTTTTTTAAATTACTTATTGCTTGTTCACTCCGACACACAATTGCGATATCAGTATCTGGTTGTGCTTTCAAAATTTGAATCCACGCCAACACAGTCTCCGGGCAAATTTTGTAATTCATATTTACACACGCAATAAGCTTTCGATTTAATCTACGTCTAAATCTTGGGTTTGAATTAATCGGCTTCACCTTATAAGCATCATCATTTATTTGATAGCATTCCGGTAGTCTAATTATTTTTTCAATCATTTCAGTCCTTTCTGGATCATTCGGTGTAACCTCATTATCGCCGATTGAATAGTCAATAGTGTTAATGCCAATTGTTCCTGGATAAGCTAGCCAGTGAATCTGTACCGGTGCTCTTCTCGGACTTAGTAAATTGCAGTGATTCTTAAACATTAGTCCTTTAGTATCAACAATAGCATCGAACAATTCTCTTTCCAAAATAACTCGAGCTTCTTCACTCTTGCTTACTTCGTAATATTTGATTCCAGTACCGCGAAAGCTGTATGCATCATCGGATTTTGTCTTTGCGCCTATTTGTATAATACTTAGCTCCATATCTTTCGGAGGATGGTCTATAAAACGACGAATTAGCAAACCAGTAGGACGATTATTAAAGTCTTCGCCTGTAAACACAATTTTAGGGCGTGACCTAATATTTGTATTCGCTAAGCACGGAACAGACGCCTGGTTTCCAATATTGTATAGTGCCTGCGTTGAAGCTAAGATACGCATTTCATCGTGCGATAAATTCATAATAAGACGCTGAAGTGTTAATGTATCACCAGGTGGAAACTTATTAATGACATTCATAATATGCTTGAAAACTATTTTGTGGTCTAATCTGTAAATATCATGTATCAATCTGGAATGGTTTATTGCTTCCAGTGCGAGAGCTAACCACTTTGCTGATTGACCAACCTCGCTTCTATCACATAATAGCGGATTTGCTAAAAAGGCGCATCTATTCCAAAATAAACTATTTTGTTGATTAATTTTTTTTTTAAGAACCTGATTAGCAATATTCCTTTCCTCTTTGTAATTGCCAACTTGGTCATACGCCCACATAAGTAATTCTATACATGCTACTGCGCCCGACGAGGGAAGCAATGATAGCAAGAGGGAGACTTGGGGAGACATTGTATTGATTGTTTGCGTTGGCTCATAATTTGCTCGGTAATCCTTCGCTGTGTCAATAATTGTAGATAATTTATAAAAATTTTGTTGATTATTGGTCGACTGGCTTTCGCGGTTAGTAGGTTGACGATTATATTGCAAGTGCCTGTTCTGATTGTATTGGTTATACAACTGACCAGGAGGCGCGTAGACACGTCGCATTGGAGGTAGCTATGATTACTATTCACAAAGGAGATCTTAGTAAAACGCGATATTAATGGTTTTACTAAGTTTAAAATAAATAATTTACGACTAGAATATAGCAGAATGAGCAACACAGGTGCGGGTCCTATGCACGGGTGCGCTACGCGCCTTTTATCGCAAGGCGCTGCCATTGCGTGTAATGAAATTCAACCAGTTCATATGCTTAATCATATGCCTCCGCCTATATTATCTTCATTTACTGCCCGTCCGGTTGATCCCCGGTCAGACTATAACATTGCTATTGCGGATAGAACCGTCGCGTCGGCATACATGATTCCCCAAGTAGTCGCCAACGCCCCAGCAGGCTTGTCAAATATTGGAGCCGGTACTCGTCCCAAAACTACACGGTAAATATTGCTATTTATTCGTACCTGCTTCATTATTTTCACCTTTTGAAAGAGTAGTTAGGTTAGATGACTCAGCCAGCTTCATTTTCTGATCCTTCCTTGCTTCTTTTGGTTGGCGAACAGAACCTGAATGGTGATTCTCGGAATCCTTCCTCTTCTGATGAGGTGGATGCAAAAATCGAGCTGATGGATGATATGAAGCAAATTTCTTTGGGACTTTTGAAGGCTCCTCAACATGTCCAAGCAAGCATTGAAGCCGCCATATTAGTTTGTCAAGAGTGGAGAAACAGACCGCGAGGAAGGGATGTGCCGCTTCCGCCACCTTCGAAGCTATCGGAGCGCCGAGTTCAGGTAGTCTCAGACACAAACTCCCCAGAGAATCTGAAGAATATAGCATACACTCCGTGTCTGTCGGCACCTCAATCTGTGCTCTCCATGTTGGGGGTAAAAAAAGAGAATACCCAGGAGGCAGTTTCACCATAGTAGTAAATCGGTTATCTAACTGTGCCTTTACTATAAGTTCATTTGCCGCTCCTTCCTTAAGTACAATATATCGCTGCGATCTGGGTTCAGCTTTAACTTTATGAATTTTTCCTTCGAGTAATTTGTCTTGGCGTCCTGCAAAAGTGTGGCGAGCAGTTACGGGAATTCCAAATAAGTAAAAGGGTATATTTTTTACACGTTCCTTTTCGGCTTCCTCTGGCAATACTACTGTAAAATTATTAGTCTGTGGTGCAGGAGGGCGTGTAAAGAAAACAAAGTTGCTGTAAATTAAGAGAGCTAGTGCTGCCGATATAAGTACTATTATTGGATGCATTGGCAAGGTCTGTTATTGTTTCCCAACTATCTTCTATAATTGTGACGAACTGAAAGTTTAGTTCTAATCCTCATCCATACGTGGCGCAACAATGAATCGCGCTGTAGCGTTTGAACCCAAGTCGTAATTTAAATCTAGCGGTCGTTCCTCGGTTAAATGCACCGTTATCTTGCCATTTGGACCTAGGCAAGCCGCCTGCCTAGCAGCGGAGACCTTTTGAATCATCTTAATTGGAAAGTTTACTTCAAACTCCTCATCACAACCTTCGTATGATTCCACATCGTCCAGCCCAATCAAACACGACATCGCTACATCTTCTGTTTGCTCTCTCGTCGATAGGGTTGTTCCCTTTTCGCCACAGTGAACTTTCACAATTTCACCAAACATTGAAAGTTCGTCAATGATTTTTGACCAGTTTCCAGATGGCATGCAAAAGTCTGTGTCGGCATCTGAGTCAGGAATTTGCATAAGTTCGTCATCAAGTGTGTATTGTGGAATGCGGAATCGCTTTGTGAACACAGAATTGGATCCTGATAACTCCAATTCCCAACTATCGCTTCCCTCTTGCATCCCCTGGCGTAACCACGCTCGCTGACCTGATTCAATACACCCAAGCATCTTAACCAGCGTTCCGAAAGAGGTGGTTAAGTTGGTGTTGTCTTTGCACATATAACTTTCAAACCAGTCTGGTGGAAGCTTAATTTCCACAAGACAGATGTGTGACAAATCCATTGTTTGAAGGAACATGCCTTCAGGTCCAAATCTCATAATTCCCATTTCACTGATGCTTGCAACAACCTCAAGAATTTTCTTCAGCATTGTCGCTAAATTCTGACTCAGCGTCATTGTTGTCGTCTTCGGTGCTTCTGAGTTGCTGCTCTGGCTGCTCATCGTTGTATTCTGCATCGTCATAGTTGTCTTCGTCATAATCAATTTCAGCTCCTAGCTCTGTTTCAATACTTTCAATACGACTTTTGAAGTCTTCCAGTTCACCAGTATGCTTGCCTACAACCTTTGATAAATCCAGAACGCCCTTAGCTAAGTCTTCGACTAACTCTCGCAACTGGTTAAGATTGCGAGCTTGCACCATTGTAATTTGCGAAAGGCTAGGTGCGCTTTGATTCTCAGAACCAGTTTGTGCTGTGGTGCTCGGTTGTGCCACGCCACTTGGCGGCATTTGCTGGCGAGCTACACGTGCTTGATTTTGCATAGGTCTTTGTCCTCGTCCTCTCCCTCTGCCTCTGCCCCCACGTCCGCGTCCCATTGTTTGTGGTGGACCTGGACGGCGTCGTTGTTGTGCTGCGGCTCCTGATAGCATTACTGCCATCGTCTTAGCAATTTACTTTTACATTGAAACGCATATATTATGCGCGCATCTTCATTACGATATTGCCTTGGTGTGTGTAATCCGTAATCAGCACATCTTCAAATTTAATCTGGTCTATATCGGTCGGTAACTTTTCGGTTATTATACGCGTGCTCTGTTCAGCGCATTTTCGTGTGACTTGGTCGCTTAGTTGTTTAATATGATCGTCATACACGTGGACATTGCCCATCATAATTACCAATTCTTTGGCACGAAGCCCTGCTGCCTTTGCTACAAAATGTGTCAGCATTCCGTATGATGCCATATTAAACGGCAAACCTAGACCAACATCCACACTTCGTTGATAAGTAGTGCAGGATAGTTCGTTCTCACCAGTAACATGGAACTGAAAGAGGAGGTGGCACGGTGGTAATGCCATTTTGTCTAAGTCACCTACATTCCACGCCGACACTATAAGCCTGCGGGAGTACCGCTGAACTGCATCTCTCAGTTGCTCGATTACCTTGCCTAGCTGATCTATTCCGGGTGCCGGGCTACCCTCAACTTCGGGTGCAATAGATCCGTCTTTGGCGTGAACACAAGCACCCCACTTCCGCCACTGGTGTCCATAAACAGGTCCCAGTTCCCCCTCCGAGTACTCACTGAGCCCGCGTAAATCTAAGAACTCACGACTTGCGTTTGCATCCCAAATGTGACACCCTTCCGCCGCTAACTCACTCGCCGAGGTGCTTCCACGGATAAACCATAGTAGTTCCCGCAAGCAAGTTTTCCACGCCAAGCGCTTGGTTGTTATAAACGGCACTTGTCCGTTTGCAAGAGAAAGGCGCATTGAGTTCCCAATCTGAACCCTAACTCTCCCATTTCTACCCTCTTGCATAACCCCATTATCGAGAACACTCCGGAGTACTCGCGAGTACTCAACATCCGCATCGGGTGTTTGATCCATTGTCTTTTATGAATTTAGTCCCCCTAATCACTTTTTCTCTGCCCCTGCCAGCATATGGATACTCCAACGTTAATGATTGCGCCAGAGCCAGTCCCTTGGTACAAAAGTGAAGGGTATGGGCGAGCTATTGCTATCGCTCAAGCCGCGACCCTTGCCTGGGTTGGTGGTGCCGTATTTGAAATCGCAATCGCAACCGCTATTAAGGAGTTTGGATTAATGCCACATGGAACACCTAAGACCCCCTTAGGACAGATTATGGGAGGATTTGTTGTGCTCGCAGTGACTCTGGGTTCTCTGTTTGTAGGGACTCGGCTCGCCGAAGCAATTCCACCAATTAATGGTGTGTCTATTGGTACCTTTGATATGGAAACCCTTGGAATCTCGGCGGCGCTTGCGGCACAGCAACATTTCAATCTCTCGGAGTTTGTTGTGGGGATCACCCCTTCATCAGCAGTAAAAGGCAAACGCTTGCGTAAAAAGCTAGCACAACGGGCTCAGCCAGCAGCGCCTCCAGTGCCACCTCTTGGCAGTAGTGGTGGTATGGCACCGCCTGGAGGAAATCAGGGTCCTCCGCCCCCTATGCAGACCAATCCAAATGCTATGAAACCTGAGCCAACAATGGCATCGCCAGGACAAACGCCGCTTGCCAACCTTCCTGCACAAGGCGGGACTCCACAACACCAAGTTAGTCAACAATTTGTTTCGCCAGAAGCTACAGCGTCAAGCTCATTTGGTGTGAGCATCAATGACGCCTACGCTCCTTTGGCTTAAATATCAAATTCGTAAACATAAGATAGTCAATGCAAAATACTGAAATGCTTGAAGAGTGTTTGGGGCTAGCAGCCGATCTAGGCTTACAAAATACTTCCTATGGTGAACTGCAAGAGGAGGTTAGAAATGCGGTGCTGGGTTCGGGAGTACTCGATTTTGAGCGAGTACTCGAATCACTCAAGGGATATCGGGTTGTGCAGCCAGAGAGCTTGGCGATGCATCAGTATATTAGGTGGATTCGTAAGGGACCCAAAGACGAACATCCAAAGCTCGTCGTTGGCGGAGTGGTAACATCAGTCACAGAGCAAGACAACGGAGAGTCAACGATTAAGTGTGTAAATAAGATGGGTACATTTTTTCAAGTGAGAAATAGACCCGATGTTATCCTCTTTCGTTTGTTTTCTGACCAGGAGGTCGTTGTGCTTAATGTGCTCGAGGCACTTGACCAGCGTAGTATGCGGGAGCTGCAAGAGGAGGAGGAGCAGTAGCTTCGGGTGGCTTGGAATGTGAATAGCGATGGGTTAGATTGTAGGATTCATTTGGAAATGTGTGTGCACGGGCAAGCGAAGAGGTGGATTGATGTCGGCTTATGGAGCGACCCTCATATGGTGCGTTACGCAGGGCGTGCCGAAGTCCCTCTCGCCCGTGTTTTACCGTGTACTCCCGAACAAAGGAACACTTGTCGCAGAGGTATTGCGACCGCAAGCGCGATTGCTCGTGGCAGAGCGGGCAGAACATAAGCTTACTTTGAGTGCATCCCATACTTAGTCTTCAGAAAATTACTTTGAAGTCATGTTTCAAAGAACGCAGGTCTTGCTATAGCGAACCGCTGCCTGTTATCATCATAAAACTTGGTAGTCACTTTACCCAATTCTTTAAAAAACTCATTGCATCTTTTTAAGTAAAAAGTAGTAATAACTTCGTTGTGTCGGTCAACAAGAATAACGCACCTTCCGCTTTTAAAGAAACCACCAATATTGATATAGTAAATAGATTGTTTGTTTGTATGTGAAAAAATGTATTTAGCTCGAACAACGATCTGGTCGGGATAGAGTTCAACTTGCCCCCACGGTCCAAATAGACCCCCATTAAGCTTAAATATAGGGGTTTTACTGATTGCAACGGGACCTACTGTGCGGCATATAGGACACGAAAGAGGGCGCTGGTTACGGCGCTCGGTGCGATGCCAGCTGTGAATGCACTCGCGGTGAAATGAGTGTGTGCATCTTTCCATGAGTACTCGCTCTGTATTTTGGATAGGGGAGAGGCAAATGGTGCACTCTTGGTCTAGCGAACCCTGGGAGGGGGTCGGAGACGAAATATTGACGCGTATCTCACGGGGAGGCATGCGGATGGCTACTCAGGCGGGGTAATTTTTCTGAGTCTAGCGGGCGGGGCGCATAGCGCGTAGAGTGGGGGGTGTGTGAAGCACAAATAGACTTAGAGAGAACTCGCTGTGAAAGAGTGGTCGGCGAACACCTGCTCATGACCAGCAACGCGCGCACGCTTACTTGCTATATCAAAACAGCACCCATATGTCTCAGTTGGTAGAGCAGCTGTCTTATCAACAGCAGGTCGGAGGTTCGAGCCCTTCTGGGTGTACTTCGCCCCGATGGTGTAGTGGTAACATGGCTGCCTTCCAAGCAGCCGCCCAGGGTTCGATTCCCTGTCAGGGCATTTGGGCTTAAGGATAGATACAGCAAACCCCCTTTTTTAATTTGACTTTTTATCAAAACGGGCGGGTTCGATTCCCGCGGTGGGGGACCACTGTCACGGTAGACCGTAAAAACATCCATTCTATCCTGCATTCTGCCCTAAACGTCGCCGTGTCCGAGTTGGTCTAAGGAGTGGGATTTAAGACCCCATGCTTTCGAGCGCGCAGGTTCGAGCCCTGCCGGCGACATCCACCTGTTCCTCTTGCTTTTCATACATTTACATAAGTATTAAGGTCAACTATTGGTGTAGAGTTGACGCTAAAACTACAAATTGATTGCTAATTTAAATCCTAATATGACGTAATCGAGCCGCCGTGGCCAAATGGACAAGGCGTCTGGCTTCTAACCAGAAGATCGTGGGTTCGACCCCCACCGGCGGTTTGATGCGCTTAGTGAGCGCACTATAAATACACTGCAAACGCCCCCGTAGCTCAGTTGGTAGAGCATGGGACTTTTAATCTCAGGGTCGCGGGTTCGAGCCCCGTCGGGGGTATGCAGCGCTGCTGAGCGCTATATAAATACGCAAGCCTCCTTAGCTCAGTCGGTAGAGCATGAGACTCTTAATCTCAGGGTCGCGGGTTCGAGCCCCGCAGGAGGCTTTGTCGTTGGGTCAGACGTTAAATGACACCAATAGTGAGGATACGCAGCAATTACCGATCGCCTTTTAAGCCTGGGGTCCTGGGTTCGAGTCCCAGTCGGAGAAATTCTCCGGTAGCTCAGTTGGTAGAGCACAGTATATCAAACCATATCCTCCGCAAATCTTCAATAGTCGCTGTGTCCGAGTTGGTCTAAGGAGTGGGTTTCAAGCACCCATGCTCGAAAGAGCGCGCAGGTTCTAGCCCTGTCGGCGACAAAACTATCTGATGGTAACAGCAATCACACAATTTGAATTTATATCAAACCCAATACCATCTTGCATCTATTCATTCTCCATAGTCTAACGGTTATGATATTCGGCTTTCACCCGGAAGGTCGGGGTTCGATTCCCCGTGGAGAATTTGTCGTTGGGTCAGACGTTAAATGACACCATGGGTCCCATAGTGTAGGGGTTAGCACGTTAGACTTTGAATCTGGAAACAGGAGTTCG
>WLWF01003135.1_pt1 | contig 11126 bp, 10 predicted proteins | sample 6718331 | NCBI WGS metagenome assembly WLWF01 (sample SAMN12718692, study PRJNA515312) | sponge metagenome | isolation source: marine sponge | host: Mycale hentscheli | place: New Zealand: South Island, Marlborough, Capsize Point | collected 2003-05-01
GTGGTATTGATTTATCTTCTTTAATTAGTGGTAAGTTAGATATAACAACATTTAACACTTACACAGGTGATACCCAAACAATATTAAATAGTAAAACCGATAATACAGATTTTACATCACATACTGGTGATACGACTATACATTATACGAAAGGTAGTATAAATCTATCTGATTTAGGTAGTAGTGCTCACACACATACACTTAGCGAAATAACTGATTTTAATACTTATAGTGGTAATGTACAAACACAATTAGACACTAAGATTCAGAACGGAGTTAATAGTGGCGGTGCTAATGAAGTGTTTAGTGGTAACTCTGGAACTGATTTATATTTTAGAACAATTAGTGGTGGTAGTAATACTACAATCACAACAATAGATGATATTATTAAAGTAGATGTTTCTGTACCTGTAGATACAAACACATTTGTAACAGGATTTACTTATGATGACATAAATACATTTACTATTTCTAGAAATAATGGTTTAGGTGATTTAACATCAACAATATCAGTTTTATCTGGCATTACTTATTATGGTGATGGTAGTAATTTAAGTGGTATTTCTAGTAGTGATTTTTATGTTACTGGTGGTACTTTCTCATCTGAGACATTAACATTAGATAGAAATGATGGAGGTAGTGTTGTTGTTACAGGATTCACCTCACAACCATCACTAAATAATGGTGAAATATTCGTAGGTGATACAGGTAATACAGCACAATCAGTCGCAATGACTGGTGATGTTAATATAGATAATACAGGTGTTACAACAATCCAACCAGATAGTGTGACATATGATAAGATACAAGATGTATCACAAGCAGCTTTATTAGGTTCTAGTAATGTTTCTGGTGGTACAGTAACTGAGATACCAACAATAGATTTATATTTAACCACAGGTTCTATAACAACTCTATTAGAAAATACCTCTAATTGGGATATAAATGGTAATTATACTGGAAGTACGATTACTGGTACATATCAAGGACAAAACCATTATGATGGTAACTACTTTTTCACAGCAGTTGATGATAACGTTTGGATTAGATTAATTAGAGGGTAAGATATGGGAACACAGATATTAAGAACAGGGTTAGGTATTGCATCATCAAAGGCTGCTTTAACTAAATTTAATAGACCAGATGATTGGTTAGATTTTCCATCATTAGTAGATGGGGATGAAATAGTATATATGTTGGTACATGTAACAGAGTTAGGTGATACACAAGCAACAATAAGAATAAATGGTGGTAACTATGATGTAGACTGGGGTGATGGAACAACAACATCACATACTGGTGGAGCTATAGCGTCACATACTTATACATATAGTGGACTATCATCTACTACTCAATTAGAAGATGGTAAAAGACAAGCTATTGTTGAAGTAACACCTCAATCAGGTACCTTCACTAGTACAATAGACTTTGTCGAAGCTTCCTATTATTCAATTGTAGATATTAAGATGGCTTCACAAGGAGCAACAAGCCTTGCTATTGGAGGTGTTAATACACTTCAACAATTCGAATGGGTTGGTAGTAATACAAATCTAACCACATTCTATAATTTATTTAGTAATTGTAATAGTTTAAAGAAAGTTGTATCTATACCCTCTTCTAACGTAAATAATTTTAGAAATATGTTTAATGCTTGTTATAACCTTTTAGAAGTACCAGAAGGTTTAATACAATCTAATTCAACTACTATAACACAATCTATGTTCCAGAATTGTAGGAGTTTAGAAAAGATACCTGATATGGATTTATCCAAATCATCTTTAACAAATGCTGCTCTTATGTTTAGTGGTTGTTTTAAACTTAGAGAAAACCCAGTAATAAGTGCTGACTATATTACTAGCACTCAGTCTATGTTTGCTAGTTGTTTTAATCTTAGAGAAGTTACAACTGATTTCCCAGCAGTAACTAATGTAATATCAATGTTTCAGAATTGTTATTCTTTACAAAAAGTTACTTCAGATTTCTTATCTTTAACTACTACGTATAGAATGTTTAGTGGTTGTTATTCATTAAGTGAATTAAAACCTTTCGATACTTCAAATGTAACTGGACAAGCTTCATCATTTAGGGAAAGCTTTAATGGTTGTAGGTTGTTAAGTGATTTTAGTTGGGTAGATTTATCGTCATATGAAACAACAACAGATGGTTACCCTTTATTTAAAGATAGTGGTATAACTAAGACACCTAAAGTATGGAATACAAGTCAATTAGTTAATTTAAATGGTTTATTCCAATCTAGTATTTTTTTAGAATATGTCGATTTCGATAGTAACGTACAGGCTAGTACTATGGATGATATGTTTAATGGATGTACTATTCTAAAAGAGGCACCTTTATTCGATACTTCACAATGTACGGATATTGATGGAGCCTTTCGTTCTAATTCTGCTCTACCTTATATACCAGCATATGACTTTTCAAGTGTTACAACTGCTGTAAATACATTCCTAAGTTGTAATTCATTAAGATGGAGTGATGTATATGGTATTGTTGTAAGTCATAGTTATAACAATTGTAAATTAAGTAGAGAGGCTATAGTTAATATATTCAATAATTTAGGGACTGCTTCTGGTTCCCAAACAATAACAATGACTAATAACCCTGGTAGTGGAGATTTAACACCTACGGATATTGCTATAGCTACAGGAAAAGGATGGACTGTTGTGAGTTAAAAATTAATAAAATTAAAAGATTATGTATTATAAAATAGAAGAAGATGGGAGCTGGAATGTAGGAAACAGAATAGATTTCCCAGATGGTACAACATTAAATAGTGAAAATAGGCTCTCAAAATATGGTTGGGTTTGGTATGACGAACCGCCTCAAGAATATTTGGATTGGTTAGATACGCAAAATCAAGATAATTATATATAAAGAATAGATTAGATGAGTGCAACTAAAAATATAAACGCAGAGAAAATACAAGGTAGTTTAACTGCCGACACTATCAACATACAAACGTTAGGTTCTGGTACTTCAGTTACAAACTTAGGTATTGACTCTAGTGGTAATGTTGTAACTGGTACTACTGGTGGTGGGGGAGATAACTTCTATGTTACTGGATTTACATATGATGATGCTAATACACTTACAATATCTAGAAATGGTGGTTTAGGTGATTTATCAGCAACAATTAATACTCTTACAGGTTTAACAATAAATGGGGTGTTATCAGCATCTACATATACAGGAATAACACTGAATGATTTAGATGATGTTACTACAAACATACCAGCAACACCAGACAACACATATCAAGGTAGACAAATATATTTCGATGTAACCTCAAATCAATGGTTAGCAACAGAAGAATATGGTAGTATAGGTACTGTAACGATATGGGGTAAGAAAGGAAGTGCTGGGACAATAGATAAAGGGTGTCCAGTTTATATCACAGGTTTTGATGATGATATACATGAGGTTGAATTGGCAAACGCTACAACCGCAACCACAATGCCAGTGATTGGTTTTACAGGTGAAGATTTTGATGATACAACAACTAACCCAATTATTACCTTCGGTAAAATAACTGGTTTAGATACTACAAGTACAATATCAACAGTTAACCCTAATGGTGAAACTTGGGCGGTGAATGATGTGTTATATATGAATACAACTGATGGTGGTTTAACTAAAAACAGACCATCTGGAACAAATACACAAATACAAAGAATTGCTAAGGTATTAAAGGTTGATGCAACAAGTGGTCAATTATTCATATTTAACACCGCTAGAACCGCTGGTTTACCAAACTTAACCTCAGATTATTTATGGATTGGTAATGGTTTAGATAGACCTTTGGAGGTTATTAGAACTGATGTGGGTATAACTACCACAGGATTTACATATAATGACAATAATACATTTACTATAACTGATGATAATGGTGGTTCACTTAGTTCAACATTTAATCAAGTTAGTGGTTTAACAATAAATGGTGATTTAGATGTTACAGGTGATACAATACTTAACACACTAACAGCAACTAGTATTACATCAAACTCGGCAATAGATGTGTTTAACGGACATATTAATTTAAGAGATAATTCTTATTTCTTACAAGGTAGAACAGTTGGAGATTCTAATGTATCTCTAATTGGTGTTGATAATCAAGATAGAGTGTTTATTGGTAATGCTGGATATGATACATTTATAGATAGTGATACTATTATAGATGGTAGTTTAACAGCTACAACACTTAATATAACTACAATTGGTACAGGTACTTCAGTTACAAACTTAGGTATTGATACTAGTGGAAATGTTGTTAGTGGTGATACTGGTGTTAGTGATGCTAATAAAGTATTTAGTTGGTTTATGAATGTAACGTAATATGGGGTTAAGTTTAATAAAAGGAAATAGTGGTTATATCGGTATAGATAAACGTGGTGAAGTTGCTAGTACAGGAACTACAGGTAGTGTGTCTGTTAGAAAACATTACTTAGAAAGGAAAAGGGGTAATTTTACACCAATCGGACCAGAAACTAACGTTTTGTTTGAAGATGACTTTGCTACAGGTGATTTATCTAACTGGACAGTTTATAATGGTTCTGAAAGTGCTGTATGGTATGTAGGTACAGATGTTAGAGATAGTAATGGTGGTAGTGGTAATGAAGGTGGTTCTTCGGTTACAATTCCTTCAGGTTCTACATACGCTGCCTTTGTTAGTAATAATAATACAAATAATTATTATGATAATTTAGTTGATGTTCATATGGTTTTTGAGTTCACTATACCTTCTGATGTTACTGCAACAAGTTTAACATTAGAATTTGATTGGTTATGTTTTGGTGAAAGGGGTTCTGGTTCAGGTAGTTTTGATTATGGATACCTAAACTTTATTAACCCTTCTTCATTTACGCCAGTAGCTGGTACAGAATATACGACTGACACAACAAGTAGAGAAAGAATAATAGGAACAAATACATCACCAAATACAGATAGTGGTAAATTCACAGGTGATGGTTCAAGTAGTAGGAATAGTTCTGCTCTTAACAATTTTGTTTATGAAAATATAACTATAGATAGTAGTGAAATAACACAAAGTGGTTTATGGTGTGATAATAATTGTACGAGGGCAATTATGTTTAGTTGGACTTCAGATAGTAGTATTATTGATAACCCATCTTGGACAATAGCAAACGTAAAATTAACATATAACGAATAATGAGTATTAGAGGAAATAGTGGTTTTATAGATACCGATAAAAGATTCGGTTCACCTAGTGGTGATACTAAAGGTATTATCGCTAGAGAACAACACTTTTTAGAGAGAACACAGGGTAGGTTTGCTAGTGAATTGTTACCACCAACACCAACTGTATGGTATGATGCTAATTCATCTTATATCACAACACAAGGTAGTCCTGTTCGTGTAGACCAATGGGATGATAGAACAATTAATGGTATAGATGCTACAGGACCTGGAGGAACTAGCGACCCTTTGTATAATACAACAGATTCTAATTTTAATGGTTTACCTTCTGTTAAGTTTGAGTCTGATGACTACTTAGAAAGTTCAGATGATTCTTTACTGGATTCTACTGATGGGTTTGTCGTATATATGGTGGTTAAAATTGATTCTTTCCCATCGACATTTAGTTTTTTACTTGGATTTACAAATGGTACTTCTTGGACAGAGGGTTGGGGTATGTATTATTATTCTGGTGCTTGGAGATGGTTTGTTAATGATTGGAATACTTCTGCTCAGAGAGTTGAAATGGGTAGTTGGTCTGATTTTACAAATACACACATATTTAAGTTTAAATATGATAGAACAAATATATCAGGTGAGATTATAGGTCCTTCTGCGGTTTCTGAAGTTACAACAGCTTACACAAGCGCACTTCAAATACCCGCTAGTGAGGGTATAACTTTTGCTTATGGTGGTAGTACCGCTTATGATGGTAACTCTACTTTCGGTGAAGTATTATTTTATAACGCACCACTTACACCTGAAGAAGAAACACAAGCAGAGGATTATTTAAAAGATAAATTTAATATTAGTTAATTATGAGCCATTTAAAGTTAGGGAAATATTATGGTGGAGATAAAACTAAAAAAACTTATTTTTTTGGTGATATATTAGGAGATGGGTATAAAGATATTACATCAATAGAAATGATTATATCGTCTTCAGATTTTTCTAATAAAGATTTTTTATTTACTAGAGATTTCTTAATTGGTTATGTTGATACTTTAGATATTAAAAACATAACCATAAAAGAAAAACATTTGTTATGTGAGTATGGTGTGCTATCATATGATGATATATCTGAATTTTATGGGGCTGATAAAGCTATTGTTTTAATAAATGATAATGATAATAAATTAATTCATTCATTAAATGTTAGGAAAAAATCAATCATATCTATATATGAAGATACTTTAACTAAAGGTGAGATTGATATGTTAGGTTTATCTTTATCAATTAACAATTTAGATACTTTTGACTTAGATAGTGTTTTATTAGAGATAGATAAAATAACATATTTAAACGATAACGATAAAATAATAATAAAAAATATTTTAAATGGAGAATCACAAAAAGGTTACTCTGATGATATTTATAAAATAAAATAGTATGGAATATTTAAATACAGGTAGTCATTTAGGTACAGGTTCAACAACAGTACTTAGTGCATCAACAACAACAAAATATTTAGTTAAGACAGTTCATGCAACTAATGTTTTTAGTGCTGACACATCTTTTAACCTATCTTGGGTAGATAATAGTGGTTCACAAACTTATTATTTAGGGTATAATATTACAATACCACAATCATCCTCTTTTCAAGCATTAGATGGTACATTTACTTTAGATAACTTAGATAGTATTCAAGCTAGTTGTGGTGATGCCGATGCAATTGATTTATCCATATCTTATATGGAGATAACAAACTCTGAAGGTTAATATTATTCACCATACATATCTTTTGGTTTTATACATTTTTCCTTGATTAACTTTTCAACAAATGCAAACATCTTCAAACCATTGTCTTCACAATACTTCTTTAACATCTCATGTGTTGCTGGCGTAATCTTTAGATTTTTAGTCCTTTTCATAGCCTTTTTTAAATAAGTATACAAAAGTATGATTTTTTTCATACTAAATGTAAGTATAATACAACGTATTATAAAACTTTGGTAAAGTTACGCATATTTATAATGAAAAGGATAAAATAATATAACAAATAAAAAATTAAATTAAATGGCATCAACAGACAGAATTTTTGTAAGTCCGGGTGTATTCACATCAGAGAAAGACTTAACATTTGTCACAAGACAAGTAGGGGTTACCACATTAGGTTTAGTGGGAGAAACACCTAAAGGTCCAGCATTTGAACCAGTATTTATTTCAGACTATGACGAATTCCAAAAATATTTTGGTGGATTAAATAGTGATAAGTTTGAAGGTTCTGGATTTCAGAAATATGAATTAAATTATATTGCAAAATCATTTTTGTCACAAACTAATCAATTATATGTGACAAGAGTATTAGGTTTATCAGGATATAAAGCAGGTGCAGCATGGTCACTTACTATTGACGCAGCTATCGATCCAGACACAATTGTAGAAACAGCTTCTGACACTACATTACCATTAGCTATGACATATTCAGCATCTACTGCTGGTACACCTATAAGTATTGCATGGGAACCTGGAGCAGCTGGTATCGAAGCCTTATATAATGATGGTGAATTAACAAGTGAGTTTAGTAATTTAGGTGGATTGACTGCAGGTAATGACATTACTTTATCTACACCTAAATATGTTAAAACAGGTAGTAACTTTGAGGGTGCAACTTTCAGCTTAATAGTTATTAATAGTCTAGATATAGGTGGTGGTGTAATAACTGGTACAACATCAGCTTCTACATATGTACAGTATAGTGGTACAGCTTATAGTGATGTAGAAGGAAGTGTAGTAGCAACTTTAAGAAGTAGAGGTTCAGTTAACTCTGACGAACAAATGGTATTTGAAGTTCCTGTTAGTGCAGCGACTTCAGTTGGTATTGAAGGTGCTGACGCAGATACAATAGAAAAAGATCCATTATCTACTTTCACAATTACAGGTACGAATAAAGATTTAGATACATTCTCTTATAACGTATCTTTTGACTCAACAAAGAAAAACTATATCAGTAAAGTATTAGGTAGTTCACCTTCAGATAAAGATTCAGAGTTATTTGTAGAAGAAATTTATAAAAATACTTTAGATGATTTAAATTCAGATGGTAAAGTTAGAGGTATCAACTCTGAAATTATTCAAATATCAAGTAATTTAAATGACTATGATCAAGAATATACTTCAGCAGTTACACCTTATGTATTATCAGAATTAAGAGGTACTGATTTATTTAGATTATTTAGGTTAATCACAATTTCTGATGGTAATGCAGCAAATGAAGACATTAAAGTGTCTATTATTAACATCAAACCAGATGACGCAACTTTTGACTTAGTTGTTAGAAAATTCTATGATGCTGATGAAAGACCAACAATTGTAGAAAAATACTCAAAACTTTCTATGAATCCAACAGATAGTGGATTTATCGGTAGAAAGATTGGTACTGCAGATGGTGAATTCGTATTAAGAAGTAAATACATTATGGTCGAAATGGCTGATAGGTATCCAGAAGATGCTTTCCCAGCAGGGTTTGAAGGTGTGACAGTTAGGGATTATGTTGGTGGTAATGGTACTGCTAAATCTCCTTTAATTGAATATAAAACTTCTTACACAAATAATGAGAAGAAAAGAAAAGCTTACTTAGGTTTAAGTACAGATATCGGTGTAGATCAAGATTTCTTTAACTATAAAGGTTTAGATAATGGTATAGATTGGACAGGTAGAACAGAAGGTTTCCATATGGATTCTGGTGTTACTACAACAACAATTGCTGGTGTATCTAACTCTTTCCAAGTAGGTGATGCTGAATTTAGAAATGAAGCTGATTTAGCTAATACAGACTATGAAAGAATAGATTCTAGAAAATTCACATTCGCACCATTTGGTGGTTATGATGGATGGGATATCTATAGAACTAAGAGAACAAATGATGACAGATATAAAATCAATGGTAGTAGAGCAACATTAGGATTAACTTCAGGTACATTTGAACCGAGAGTTACTTCTACAGAAGTTGATGGTTTAGATTCTGACTGGTACGCATACTTCGAAGGTATTAGAACTTTCGCTAACCCAGAAGCGGTTAACATTAATGTATTTGCAACGCCAGGTATTGATTCAAGAGATAACATCTCTTTATTAGAAGAAGCTATCGATATGGTAGAAGAAGAAAGAGCCGATTCATTATACGTATTAACAACACCTGATACTGATAGTAGTGGTGTGGTTGCGTTAACTACGGATGAGGCTGTTGATATCGTTGAGGATTCAGGAATTGATTCCAACTATTCAGCTACTTACTTCCCTTGGTTACAAATGCAAGATACAGAGAATAACCAATATGTATGGTTACCACCAACATTAGAGGTTGTTAGAAACATCGCACTTACAGATAATATCGCTTTCCCTTGGTTTGCTACAGCAGGTATCAATAGAGGTACAACAAACGCAATCAAAGCAAGAACTAAATTAACTTTAGATCAAAGAGATACATTATACGAAGGTAAGATTAACCCTATGGCAACATTCTCAGATGTGGGTGTAGTTATTTGGGGTAACAAAACGTTACAAGATAAAGAAACTGCTCTTAACAGAATCAACGTTAGAAGATTATTGTTACAGGCTAGAAAACTTATTTCAGCGGTTTCAATTAGATTGTTATTCGAACAAAATGATGATGTTGTAAGAAATCAATTCTTAACATTAGTTAACCCAATTTTGGATAATATTAGAAAAGAAAGAGGTTTAACTGACTTTAGAGTACAATTAGATAACGATCCAGAATCTATCGATAGAAACGAATTAAATGGTAGAATCTTCGTTAAACCAACAAGATCATTAGAATACATCAGTGTTGAATTCAACATTACTAACACAGGTGCTAACTTCGATAATATTTAATAATAAAAATAATAATGTGGGGAGAGAAATCTCCCCCATTTAATATAACCCTATGAAATTAAAATTAACAGAATCGCAATATAAGACATTGTTAGAGTTTCAAAAAAGAGCATATTCTTTTGACTGGGATGATAACATTCTTAATATGCCAACACACATTCATTTAGAAAAGAAGGTTGGTGGTGAATATGTTCCCGTAGATGTTTCTACTTCAGAGTTTGCTGAGATGAGACATTTAGTAGGTACAGAATATAGATTATTAAACGATAACCCTTTAGAGGCATTTGCCGATTTTAGAGATTATGATGCTTTTATGAGAGATACGCAAAAAGCAGTTAGAAATAATTCATACGGACCTAGTTTCGATAAGTTTAAAGAAGCTTTAATCTATGGTAACGACTTTTCTATTATAACGGCTAGAGGACAATCACCTAAAGCCCTTAGAGATGGTACAAGATTATTAATCGATTTAACATTCTCTGATGATGAAAAAAGAACAATGGAAGATAATTTAAGAGGCACTTCAATCGATCAGTATTTAAGTCTACAAGATTATCATCCAGTATCTTCAGATGAATTTAAAGAAAAGTTTGGTGCTGAAGGTGGGGCTGAGAATCCAGAAATTGCTAAAACAATCGCATTAAGAGATTTTGTTAGTAGAGTGGTTAGAGCAGCAAAAAAATTAGAATTAAATCCTGAATATAAAGGATTAAGTGTAGGATTTAGTGATGATGACTTAGGTAATGTTAAAAAGGCTGAAGAATATATTAATAATGAATTAAAGAAAACTTACCCTAGTGTAAGATTTTTGGTTTACGATACTTCAGATCCAAAAGACACAAAGAAAAAAAGAATTGTTATCGAAAGATAATTTTTTTTAAAAAGTAAATATTTATAAATAAAAAGAATAAAAACAAATTAAAACAATAGAATTATGGCAGATATGTTAATGAGAATGCCCGTACCTTACGAGCCGTTAAGAAAGAATCGATTTATATTAAGATTCCCTGATGAATTGGGTATTCAAGAGTGGTGGGTGTCAACAACATCTAGACCAAAATATACGAGTGATGAAACAG
>WLWF01003144.1_pt1 | contig 11104 bp, 6 predicted proteins | sample 6718331 | NCBI WGS metagenome assembly WLWF01 (sample SAMN12718692, study PRJNA515312) | sponge metagenome | isolation source: marine sponge | host: Mycale hentscheli | place: New Zealand: South Island, Marlborough, Capsize Point | collected 2003-05-01
ACCAATAGTTGCTGGATTTTTGTATACAACAAACTCTAAAGCAGCTTTACTTGAATGGATTGTTTCTAATCCTAAATATAGAGAGAATGACAGAGGTAAAGCTATAGAGCTTTTAATTGAAGGTGCAGAAAGTGTTTGTAAAAAACAAGGTATAAAATATATATTTAGTATTGGTAGAAATAAACATTTAATAAATACACACAAAAAATTAGGTTATCAAGTAGATGATAAACCTTCACATGAAATAACTAAAAAATTATAATATGGCAGCATTTACAGCAATAGCGGCTGGCGTTGGAGCGGCAACAGGATTAATAGGCAGCGCTGTTGGAGCTGCAGGGGCAGCAAAAAACGCAAGAAGAGCTAGATCAAAACAAGCGGCACAAGCTAGAGAAATTGAATCTTTAAAAAAATCAAGGCAAGCTATTGTTAATCCTTACGAAGGAACTAAAGACTTAAGTTCTATGGCTAAAGATTTATCTGGTCAAATATCTAATCCTTTTGCTAGCTTAGGTGTTGCTACTTCTGCTGCTGAAATACAAATTGAACAAACAGATATTGCTCTAGCAAACACGCTAGATACTTTAAGAGCAACAGGCGCAAGCGCTGGTGGTGCAACTGCTTTAGCACAAGCCGCATTACAAAGTAAAAAAGGTGTTGCCGCAAATATAGAGCAGCAAGAGGCTAGAAATGAAGAAATGAGAGCTAGAGGCGAACAAGCCTTACAGCAGCAAAAAGTATCAGAGCAACAACGATTGCAAGGTATAGCTATTTCAGAAGGTCAAAGAGTTCAAGCTGCAGACGCTGCTGGTAAAGGTTTTATGTTTGAAAAAGCAGAAGATAGAACTAACTCAGATCTTAATAGAGCTGCTGGCTTACAACAACAAGCGATGCAATCAGAAGCTGATTCTAACGCAAACAAAGCTTCTTTTATAGGTGGTGGTATAAGTGCTTTAGGTAGTATAGGTTCTGCGGCAATAAGTGAAGGTGCTTTTCAATAATAATAAAAAAAAATAAATATGGGAGCATACGATAATCCAAGAATAATAAGAGATACATCAGGCCAAATATATGGCCAAGCAATTGCTAACTTTGGTCAACAAATAGCTAGTGGTATGAAAACATATTATGCTAACCAAAAAGCTGAGCAAGAAAAAGCTGATAAAGAAATAGAAAGAGTACAAAGAATAGCTAATCAAGTTGAAAGTAAATTTTACGATCAAGCTAATAGAAATTATGCTATAGTTGCTAAAGAAGATAAAAGCTTATTAAAAGGTTTTCAAAATGAAGTTGGAAATTTATTAAACGGTGTTGGGTTTGAAGGTGAAGAAGGTTATCAAATTGGTGCTATAAAAGCCCAAACATATTTAGATACTAAAAACGATTTAACAACAGAAGAAAGGCAATACTATAGAGAGGTTGTTCAAAGAGCTAAGATTTTTCAAAACAATGCTATAGCTGGTGGAGGTCAAATAATTAATGATCTTCAAGATATGAATAAAGTTAAACCTTCTGATATTGCCAGTACACATTATTGGACAGGAGCTAATGATACAGAAAGAGATACTACAATGTTAACCGCTTATGCTTTAGACGGAAAAGAAGTTGATGGAGTTGCTAGTGAAAAAAAAATCTACTCAGGGCGTAATGGTGAAATGATAGTAAAAGTTACTAGTAAAGTTAAGGAAGGTTCTAAAACTTGGAATAATTTAAGTGAAGAAACTCAAGAACACTTACGTAACAACAATTATGAATTAACTTGGGAAAAAGATATGAATAATTTTGAAGAACTTATAGGTGAAGTTCCTGAAGGATTAGATTATAATCAAGTTGCTGAAAATTCTAAATTTCAAAAAGATGGTAAATTAAATTCTAATTTTATTGTTGGTGGTGATGAAGGATCCCAGTATACAACTAAATCTGTTATTAATGGTAAAAAAGAAGAAATAACATCACTAAGGTTTTTAAATATTAATAAACTTTTAAATGATGAAACTTTTCAAGGAGATATTAAAGGTAAAGCTGAAGGACTTGTTAACATGGACAATGGTCAATTAAATGCTTTTATGAGATATACAATGAAAGATGGAAGTTTTAAAATTACAGAGTTTAGAGAAAAAACACCACAAGAGCAAGAAAAATATATACAAGAAGCGTTGAGACAAAGTTTTATAAATGAAAAAACTTCAGGTAAAAACATGGGTAGTAAACAAGCTGATTCAAGAGATGTGGCACATTTTGAAAAACTTGGTGTAGCTATTGAAGAAGGAGAAACAGTATATTATCAAATAACAGGAAGAAACGTTGTTAATAAACAAAAGAGTGGTAGTACTGGTTACGATCCATCTGTAAAAGGAGATAAAATTATAGCAAGAATAAAAACTGATCCTGAAAAGTTTACTAGAGAAATTTTAGATTTTGACAGTCAAGAAGATATTATCGTGGAAGGTAAAAGTAAAACAAGTAATGGAATTCTTAAAATAACAACAGATACTGTAGATCCTGACACAGAAGAAATAGTTGAAGAAGTACAAAGTTATGATCTTGATGATCCTTCTGATATTAGAAGATACGTAAGAAAGCTAGCTGAATACGATAAAAGTTATTCTACTGGAAACGATAAAGGAAAAAGTGTTTTAGATTATTTACTAGCTGAAGCTGAAAATATAAAAGGTTATGTTGAAAGTAAAACTAACGATCCTAAAGTTGTAGAAAATATAGCAGGTATTCCAGATGCTTTAATTGAATTAGATAATATTGAAAATCTTGAAACTTTATTCAACAAAAGAGGAATATTGTTACGTTCAAACAATAGAAGAAGTGTGGAGAAAAACGCTTACGCTGAAGCTAAGTTAAAAATTGAAGAGCAATTAAAAAATACTTCTAAAGAAGAAATTTATACATCATTAAATATGGCAATTGAAAAAGCAGCTGCAGCAAAAGATGAAAAAATTGTAAAACAATTAAAAAACAAACTAGCTTTAATTAAAGATATAATATCTAAAAGTTAAACAATATGACAGATCCAATAGAGGAAGAAGTTATAGACGATTCTATAAATGATTGTCCCCCTGGTCAAGAAAAAAATGAACTTGGAGAGTGCGTTGATATAGAATTATCTCCATATGATATTTTACCTGGAAATGATTTGACTAAAGAAGATTTTCCAAAAATTAAAGAAGAATACAAAAAAGATTTAAAAGAAAAAGCAAAAACAGAAAGAGATTATTTTTCAAGTCCTTACGAAGTAATTTTATCTATAGAATCTAAAGAAAAAATAGAAAATTTTAATTCTAAATATGAATTAGACGCTTCAGTTTTAGACGTTAAAGATGAAGGTAAAATTGATGAAAAAGCTTCATTAGCTAAAGGTGAAGAATTGTTTAATAAATTAGTTTTAACCGATCAAACTATAAACAAACAGTTAATTCCAGAAGTTGCAGAAGAATTACAACCTATTTTTGAGGCTAAAATATTAGAATTAAGAAAAAAATACAACGGTACTACATCTGAAGAATGGGTAAAAGCTGAAGAAGAATACAATAAGTTTTATAATGACCAAATGATGGAAGCATTAGGTAAAAATGCTGAATATAATCAAATATTAAATGCTTATGAAAATATAGTTGGTGATGAAATAGAATCAGAATACAGAGCTATAAATAGAGTTAGATTAGGTCTTGAAGACAATGCGGATATGTCCGAAGGCTGGAAAAAGTTTAAGAAAAATCTTAATAAATCCTGGATAGGTTTAGGTTTAGTTTTACAAGGAGATAATGTTAGTGAAAATGAATTTACTAAATTAATAGATGAAAAAATAAAAAAAGGTATTATAACTAATGACACTGTTTTTGCTGATATTGATGATATAGAACTTAAAAAAGCTGCTCAAAAAGTAGATGGCAGTGGTAACATGTTTAGATCAAGTTCTACTAAAACAATAAATGACATTGTTAATAATTTAAAAAGCAAAACCGAAGAAAAAGATCAAGGTATATTAAGAAGAATAGGTAAAATTGAAGACATTAATGCTGATTTAGAATTTTTTAAAAAAGCAAAATTATTTGACGAAGATGGTTTGACTTTTGATGAGTTTCAAATGATGGTAGCAGAACAAATACCTCAATTAGCTTTATCTTTATTACCTTATGGTATAGGTGTAATGGGGCAAGAAGCTGGTGGAAACTACGTAGACAACTTATATGCTGCCGCAAGAAAAGAGTTTGATTTATCTGAAAAAGAAAAACCTAGTGAAGAGCAATTATTACAAATAATTAATGAAGGTAAAGACTCAAGAGGTATAGCAGTAGTTTCTGGTATTGTTTCAGGTCAATTAGAAAGATTAGGTGCTAAAAAAGTTTTAAGCGCTACTTTAGGCGGTACAAAAGCTATTGGTTCTTTATTAAGAGGCGAGTTTAAACAAGCTTTACGAGCTGCTGGAACAACAACTATAGAAGCAGTTAAATCTGGTATGTGGGAAGCTGTTACAGAAACAGGACAAACAACGGTATCACAAGCTGGACAGTCGGTGACTGGTTCTAGAAATTATTTTAATTTTGATGAAGTATTAGAAAGCGCTGGACAAGGTGCTTTATTAGGTACAGTATTTCCGTTAGGTGGTGGTATTGCTAGACAAAGCATGACTGAGTTTCAAAATACAGCAGCAATAGTTGCGGGTAAATTTAATAGAGAAGCTACAGAAAATTACTTTAAAAAAATAGAAACATCAATTAAACAAGATGGTAGATTAACTCCAGAAACTAGAAGACAAAGAATTATAGCTTTAGGTGAAGTTAGATCAGCGAACATGAAAGTTCCTAAAAACATGGGTGGCAAAGTAAAAAGTGATGCTATAAAACTATTAGTAAGACAACAACAAATAAAAAATCAATACAAAGGAGTTGATAATAATTTAATACCTGATAGCGTTAAAACAGAGTCTCAAGATATTGGTGATAGATTAAAAGCTTTAGCTACTACCGATAGATTTTTTGATCCTAAAAGAATTAAAACAAGAGCTGAAGACGCTGAAAAAACTAGAATTGCTAGAGAAGAAGACACTAGAAGTACTAAAGATATAGCTACTGATCTTGGTTTTGGATTTGAAGGTAATTTAAGTGTTGAAGAATTAAGAAAAATAGCAGGTAAAAATTTTGATAATAAAACTTTAGGTTTTATTAAAAAAGGAACTATATATTTAAACCAAGAAGCTTTAAAAAATAGTAATGCTGTAAAAACATCTTCACACGAATTATTACATGGTATAGTAATGAAATCTGTAGGTACAGAAATTACTCAAAGCTTTATGAAAGATTGGATGCAAACTAATTTGAATCAAAGTCAAAGAGATATTGTAGAAGGATTAATGGAACAAGGAGGTTACAACACAATGAAGGTTGGTGGTAAAAGTTATTTAGAAGTTAGACCAGATGAATATTTAACTCAAATATATGAGGCTGGAATTATAGATCAACCAGGTATGTTTGAAAAAGTAAAAGTTTTAGTTCAAGATATATTAAATAATATGTCTAAAGCTTTAGGATATGAAGGGAATTTTAATTTTGCAACTAAAGACGATTTAACTGAATTTTTAAGAGAATATCAAAAAAGTATTAAAGAAGGTAAGCTAAGTCAACAGTTGAAAGAATCTAAGTTTTTTGGAATTGATAATAAAAAAGGTCAAGCTTTTTCTCAAGACACAACTAACAATGAATTAGTTGAATTAATAAATAATCCTAATGTAGATGAAAGAACTTTAGGTTTTGGTGTTAATCAATTAATTGAAAATAATTTTGGAGTTATTTCAAGAGCAATGGGCTTTCAACAAAGACCAGGTGGTATATCAGCTCAGTCTGTAAAAGATGCTATACAAGAACAAATGCTTGGAGTTGCTAAAGGTCGTACGGGTCAAAGAGGTGGTAAGTCAAAATTATTACAAGATTTTGATATTTCTAAAGGAGAAGTTACAACTAGATTAGGTAGTTTAGTTAAGTTAAGACAAGCTGAAATACTAGAAAGAGCTGCAGAACTAGATGTAATGACTAGAGAAGGTGAAAGCTTAGATAGTGAAAGAGCTAAGCAAGTTGCTGATACATCTACCGAAATTACACCTAAAAAACCTTCAAGCAAAAAAACAGTAAAAAGAACTGTTGATCCTAAAAAAGTATTACCACAGGATAAAAAAACACAAACATTTTTAGATGAAACTCAAGCCGCTGTTGAAGCTATGAGCGACCAAGATTTATTAGACATGCGTTATAAATCTTCGCAAACATTAGCCGCACAGGCTTTTGCTGATATATTTGGAGTTGATGTTAAAGTAATAACTGATAAATCTTTTAATTTAAGTGATGTAAAAAACTTAAAAGAAATCCAAATGTGGATTAAAAAAAATGCTGACACATTAATAAGATTATTACCAGAAGGTAACATGACCGTTTTTGACCTACAGTCTAAAAGAAAAAACAAAGATGGTACATTTAAAATTATAAAACGAGGTGGTGAAAATGTAGGTTTACCTTACCTAATAAGAGAGGCATTTTATGTTCAAAAATTTAAAGATGGTAAACCTGTAAAAATAGACAATGAAGCTGGTACAAGCAAAAGCAATCAATATGATAAAAGATCACAAATAGCTAGAGATTATTTTTTAGATATTTTTGGTATACAAGATGAAACTTTTGATACTAGAACATCAGCAGCGCAAGCAATAAAAGGTTTATTAGAAATAACATCTAGAAATATAACTAACTATGCTATAAGGCAAGAGATTGATTCACGACCTAACCTTACTACATCTCAAAAAGCTTTAGCTCAAGAACAAGTAAGAGATGGTATAAGCGATTTAGCATTTAGTAAGGGTGAAGATATAGCTTTTGCTAAAGCCAATATGGACGCTAGACTTACGGTATTTTTAAAAAAAATGGGGCTTTGGGGAAAAAAAGATGCAAAAGGAAATGAAAAATCTTCTGGAAGAGTTTTAAATCATAACAACGAACAAGATAGAGAATTTTTTAGATATGTTATTGAAACAATATTTCCTGAATTTATTCCTGTAGAAGCAATGGGATCAGGAACGTATAATGCTTACGCTAACAAGAGAGGTAAATATCAATATTTAACTGGAAATGAAAGAAAAAAGATAGTTAACGGTATATATTTAGAAAATCAAAAAAATTTTACAGAAAGAGAACGTTATATAGCTTTAACAGCTACACAAGATTTATGGAATAGATTTTCAGCTAAAAGAAATCCTATAGAATTTGGTAGTCAAGAATACTTTAATTTAAAAGATGCCAACTATGATGGTATGGAATTTATTTTAGATCAATTTGCTCAAATGATTAAAAAATACCCTCAAAGTGCTACTGTTGTAAACGCTATGTTAAGTTCTTCTTCTTCTTACACAGGTCACATGGCCCGTCAATTTTCTTTTCCTAAAGGCGTAGATAAAGATTTTATGCTTTTTGAAAGAAAAAAAGAACAAGCAATAAATTCTTTTAAACGTTCTACCATAGGTTTAAGTGTAGAAAGTGAAAAATACAAAAATCTTAAATTAAAAAAAGACGCTTTATTAAAAAAGTTTGAAACAGAAAAAGAGCATGTTTGGCAACAAAATGGCGCTACCGAATTAATGTTAGACGGTATATTAGGTAATCAAGTTAAAAAATATATGCCTATATTTAAAGAAAGTTATTTTATGTTAGGTTTAACTGCAAAAAATAATAGTAAACTAAAAGATACTAATGGTAAGTTTGGTCCTGTTTTTAATTATGGAAATAACCAAACAAATGAATTTGTTGAAAAATTAAAAGAAGCTGTTGAAACAGGAGATTTAAACATAGCTATTCCTTCTTTAATAAGATATTTTAATAAGTTAGTAAACAATAATGATGGAGGTTTTAATCCTAACACTATAACAATAGATGGAAAAACAATTGCTGAAATTTTTAATGTTAGTATTGATAAAAAGTTTATAAATAAAGAAAATATAGCTTTTCAACAACTATTAATATTAGATCAATTATTAGGTAAAGATATAAATGCTAGAGAACAAATGAATGAAATATTAGGTGTAACACCTGAGATAGAAAAAACTTCATTTGTAAACAACGACATGCTACCTGAAGTCGCCGCTTTTAGTAAGGGTGAAATATTTCCTAACAATGTTGTATTAGATAAAATGCAAAATCTTGATAAACAAGCTAATGATGCTAGAATAGCTTTTAGTAAAGATCAAGATTTAAATAAAGATTTTAATGAAATAATTGAAAGAGCAACAGGTATTAGTAAGGAAAAACAATATGGTAGAACAAAAGCTAGAGCTGTAGGTGCCGATAAAGGTAGATTTGATTTATTAGGTATACCACCATCTGCTCAAGATTTTGTAGGTTTAACTAGATATTTTGCTGGTAAAGGTAAACAAGGCGATGCTACAGTTGCTTGGATTAAGAAAAACTTTTTAGATCCTTTTGCAAGAGCTAACATAGATATATCAAATGCTAGAGTTGCTTTAGCTAATGATTTTAAAGCTTTAAAAAAACTTTTAAATGTAAGCCCTCAAGATTTAAATAAAAAAATAACAGGTGAACCTTATAGTGTAGGTAATGCAATTAGAGTTTATACATGGACACAACAAGATATGAATATACCTGGTCTTTCTAAAGCTGACGCTAAAATATTGAATGATTATGTTGAAGCAGATCCTAATTTAGTTACTTTTGCTAATGAACTTATAGCTATAAATAAAGACAATGGATACCCTAAACCAGGCGACGCATGGTTAGCTGGTACTATAACTACAGATTTGTTAACTGGCTTAAACACTGTTGTTAGAGCAAAATATTTAAAACAATGGCAAGCTAATGTAGATGAGGTTTTTAATGAAACAAACATAAACAAACTAGAGGCTGCGTTTGGTAAAGGTTATAGAGACGCTTTAGAAAACATGCTTGGACGTATGAAAACTGGTAGCAATAGAGGGTTTAAAGGTGATACATTAACTGGTAGATTTGTAGACTGGCTTAATGCTTCGGTTGGTACTATTATGTTTTTTAACATGAGATCTGCTGTACTACAAACTATATCAGCTGTTAACTTTGTAAACTTTACAGACAATAATCCATTAAAAGCCGCCGCTGCATTTGGTAATCAACCACAATACTGGAAAGATGTAGTTAAACTTATGAACTCTGATTATTTAGTTGAAAGACGTAATGGTTTAAAAATAAATGTTAATGAAGCTGATATTGCAGAAATCGCTTCTGAATCTAAAAATAAAGCTAAAGCTTTTATAAATAAAATATTAAAACTAGGTTTTTTGCCTACACAAATAGCAGATAGCTTTGCTATTGCATCAGGTGGTGCTACGTTTTATAGAAACAGATATGAAAGTTTAAAAAAAGAAGGCTTATCTGATAAAGATGCTGAAACTCAAGCGTTTCAAGATTTTAGAGAAATAGCAGAAGAAAACCAACAATCAAGTAGACCTGATAGAATTAGTAAACAACAAGCTGGTCCATTAGGACGTATTATATTGGCTTTTGCAAATACCCCAGCACAGTATGCAAGATTAATGCAAAAAGCTGCTAGCGATCTTAAAAATCGCCGAGGAGATGATAAAACAAATATATCTAAAATATTATATTATGGTTTTATACAAAATGTAATATTCAACGCTTTACAACAAGCTTTATTTGCTATAGCATTTGGAGATGAAGAGCCTGATGAAGAAAAATTAAATAAAAAATATACTGGTATTGTAAATGGTATGGCTGATTCATTGCTTAGAGGTGTTGGTTTTCATGGCGCTGCAATATCTACTCTTAAAAATGTTATAATGAAACTGGCTGAAGGTGCTGAAGCTCAAGATGCCGCTATTGAAATGTTAGATATTTCACCTCCTGTATCGTCAAAAATAGGCAAATTAAAATCTGCTGGTAGAACATGGGACTGGAATAAAAAAGAAATATACGAAAAAGGTTGGTCGCTAGATAATCCAGCTTGGTTAGCAATAGGCCAAGTTGTTAGTGCAAGTACAAATTTACCACTTGATAGAGGTATAAGAAAACTTACTAATCTTAAAGACGCATCAGATGCTGAAAATGAAGAGTGGATGAGAATTGCTAACGCTCTTGGTTGGCAAAAGTGGGAGTTAGATTGGCAAAAAGATAAATCTAAAAAGAAAAAGAAAACAAAAACATCAAATAAAAAATTAAGAACTTTTGGTAAAACAAAATCAAAAAAATTAAGAAAATTTTAATTATGAATAAATCACCATTAACTAGAAAGTTAAGCGCTGGTTGCAAAGCTGCAGCTAAGAGAAAATTTAAAGTATATCCATCGGCTTACGCTAATATGTGGGCTTCAAAGCAACAAGGTAAAGGTAAATGCTAATGGAATACAAATCACTATTATAAAACAAAAAAGATGCCATATAAACAATTAACATCTCCTTTCGCAAAGAGTGGTCCAGCAAGATGTTGGGATGGTTGGAAACCAAATCCTGATGGCAGACCAGCTAGTCAAAAAGGAAGTTGTGTAAAAAGTAGTGGTCCAGCTAAGTCAGGTACTAAAGGCGGTGGAACTAGAAAAGTATGTTTACCTAAAGCTAAAATTGCTAGTATGAGTGCTTCTGAAAGACAAGCTGTTATTAGTGCTAAACAATCTGCGGCTAGTAAAGGTAAATATAAAAGATCTAGTAAAAGTAATGTTAGTGGTACTGCGAGTAAAAACTTAAGAGATTGGGTTAAACAAGACTGGAGACAAGTCGGTGATCCAAGTAAAAAATGTGGAGAATAAAATAAAATATGAAAAATAAACTAAAAAAAGTTAGTAAAGAACTAAAAAATGCATCAAAGATGCATAAAAAACAAGCTAGTATTGTAGATAGAATGCTTAAATCTTTAAAAAAATAATATGAAATTATGGAAAATTGTCCTTATTGCGGTAGTTGCTTCTGTCATTAGTTGCGGAACTTACAACACTAAACCTAAAATACAAATTACGCATGTTTTAGCGGTCACAGAACAAGGTGATACGTTAAGATTACCTATTAATATGATTAAACCTAACGTTTATTACAACGTTATATCATATCCTAATA
>WLWF01003149.1_pt1 | contig 11092 bp, 10 predicted proteins | sample 6718331 | NCBI WGS metagenome assembly WLWF01 (sample SAMN12718692, study PRJNA515312) | sponge metagenome | isolation source: marine sponge | host: Mycale hentscheli | place: New Zealand: South Island, Marlborough, Capsize Point | collected 2003-05-01
CAGTGTGCAGCACATGCCAACATGGGTGGTGACATCACTGTCCAATAATAAATAACTAAAAAGTATTATGGCTTTTCCAGATCCTAATCAGGACATCACATATACTCTTGGTTCCAAAACATGGAACTGGGATGGTCAGAAGTGGGTTCTGAAATCTATCTCAGTTGGACTACCAGATTTTCGTTCTGAACTGCCTGTGACAGTTGATGAGTCCAATCCAGGAGTCGTCATGTATGGGCATGACGTTGATCAACTCACAGACCTCACCTAATAAATAACAACAAAGCACAGGGTATCTCTACGAATGGCTAATCTAAAGAAGGAAGCAAAGATTGTTGCTAAGCAGGATGGACAGAATTATGCAGTAACAGTTGACACTCTTCAGTCGTTCCTGCGAGCTGATCCATATACTGGAAGTCTTATTCCTAAGACTGATGTCGCTTATGATCTTGGAAGTCCAGGTGTTAGATGGAGAGACATTTACCTAGATGGAAACTCATTGCACCTTGGTGGAATCGTTCTGTCTGAAGATGCACAGGGAAGATTACATGTTGAGAATGAAGAGAACCCCACTCAAGAAGTTTCTTTTGACCTTTCCACATCCCTTATTGGTGATCTGAAAGATGTTAATACCTCTGGTGTAACTGAAGGACAAATTCTTAAGTGGAATCCAGCCAATCAACAGTGGATGGCTTCTGATGAAGTCAGTTCTTCACTGAAATTTCATGGTGTTATCGGAACAGAACCTGGTGAAATACTTGCTCCTGATGGCAGTGAAACTGAGGGAGACTTTTATCTGGTACATGGTACCCATCAAATTTCTGGTTGGGCTGGCATTGCTGATAATACTGAAGTAACCAACCAGGACATGGTTGTCAAAGGAGCAACTGACTTTAGTCTTCTGACTGGTATTATTGGTGGAGGTGGCTCTGGTGTTACAACTATTGTCTCTGAGACAGAGGCACTGGTGGTAGATGATACCCTTCCTGCTGCTCCTAAACTTAGCATCCTCAACGCCACTGAGACTGTAGATGGCTTGATGGCATGGGAGGATAAGGTCAGACTGGGTGAACTTTCTGATGGACTAAGTGATGTAAAATTTGATAGCATCGCACCCTATACTGTTGGTGCTGACTTCACCGCAGCGGATCAGAACCAAGTTCATATTGTCAAAGAACCTGATGTTGCTAATCCTTCTGGTGTTGTCTTTGACTGGAACCGTGAGATCGATGCCAGTAGCAATATTCCTAGTGATAGAATTTATTCTGTGGTTCCAGCAGATGGGGGTTTTGGACTTGGAAGTGATGATAAACCTTTTGATTATCTGTATTCAGATTTAGTTAATGCGAATAAATTTGATTTGAAACAATATGTAAATATAAATCCATATCTTTCTAATCCCTTTGTTAAGGTTACAAATTTTTATCCTCGGGATGAAAACGGAGCTGAAGTCAACACAGAGAATTTTGGTCTTGAGTTTAGTCTAGACAGGGGAAACACATTTAAGAACCAACTTAAAGTCACCACTCGCTTGGGTGACATCGTTAAGATTTCAGGTGGCACTCGCCCTGAAATTAATTTTGGCACAAACTTCAAAGATGGTGATATAGATCTAGGAAATGGTAAGGAGCAGGGTGTATTGATTAAGGGTGTCATCACTCCAAATGATACCTCATCCGATACGCAGGTTGCTAACAAAGGATATGTTGATTCAAAAATAATAAAGGCTGATATATTATCTCTAGGTACTTACTCTACAGACCTGATTATCAACAGGTATGTCGATGATGCTTTTCTCGACAGAGAAAACAATAGAATTTTGATGTGGCGTAATTACTTCGGTCAAACTGGTATGAACCAGCAGCCGCATCTAATTGTTGCTGATGCCACCACGAATCAAGTAGAGTATAAGGAAGTAATTAACCCCATCGCAGCAGGTGATCGTAGAGAGGCCATCAGTTGTCCTTTCAAAATTGGTGATGACCAGTTCTTTGTTCAGGCAGAGAATCCCAAAGATAGTGCACCACTTAAACTTGACGCTGACGGCAATTTTGCTCCGTTTGGTAACCTTAAGATGTGTCAGGATTGGGCAATAATTAATTATCACGTTAAATTGAGTGATCGTTATCGCTTGTTTGTTGGTAACCCTCAACTACGTATTGACGCTAACTACGGCAATCACAGCCAACAAGCGCAAGTTACTCTGTTTCTTGATACTGAAGACTTAATTAATCAGAATGAAGTTGAAAGTTTTACTCATAGTGGAGACGGACAAACGTATGGCACATGTACCAAAAGAATTAGCAACAATCGAGGAGGTACCCCAGCTGTTATTGATAAAGGTGAAGGAAATATACCTGATGTTTACTTGCTTCAAACTGGTAAATCATCGACTATTGTAAAGTGTGATTTTAATGACCTAGAAGCGAAAGACGTAACCCTCACGGGTGTTACTAATAAGCTTCCAGTCGGATACTTAGTAGATCACGCTGGTAAGTTTGTATCCGAGAGAGGTAGGCTTAATGGTATAACTGTTTTTCAGAACAGGTATATCGTTTTTCATGCGTTGTATGATGCACTGTATTCGTTTGACACAAACGATGACTCACTAACTGAACTTGTGAGTATGGTTAATAACACTGAGTTGGGCCAATGGGTGAAATACGGTGTTAATAATCAGAGATTAACCCCTGCTGCTCCTAACTTTGACGACAAACTGTATTACTTCCCCCATTCCGCCATTGGAGATGATGGTATCAGAAATGATCCCAAATTGATTATCGTACATAAAGATCTAACACTCGAGTATGTCGATATTCCATACGAGGACTGGGAATGTACCAACAGCCAGAAAGTAAACGCCTATGAGATTGTATGTACAAACAAAAAAGATAAAGTGTTTGTCTTTGATACCAGAGATAACTCGTTTAGTAGATTTACTTCTTATGAAAGACTGAACACGATTTATGAAGCACTTGATGCTGAAGGTAACACAGTACATCAAATCTTGCCATATGTTGATGGAAATAATGCCGATGACACATCATTCAAAGATTGTAACATTCAGGAAATTACTAAAGTTGTAGATCCAGAGTACATCGCTAATCTAGATCTGTTGGGTAACAACATCATTAAAAATCATGATGAAGCAATCCAAGCTTTGAATCATAATGATTCACTCATCTCAACCAGAGACGGTTTATCTGATCTCATTCATCCTGAAGTCCACCTTGCAACAGAGGATGAAAGTTATGTAATGACAAACTTGATGGAACACTGCAGTCCTTGTTGGCCTGATGAAGATCATAAGTATTATCAGCTTATCTCTCAAGACTATGTTCTGTTCCATCGGATGTATGAGGGATCTAAGAAGACTGAAGACGATGACGGAAATGTAGTCTCCAACAACGAAACTCTAGACAGTGATGATTATGGAAATGATGATATCAGCAATCTAATGATCTTCCACATTCCAACTGGAAAGATCAAAGACATCTCAGTCTTAGTTTCTCATAATGATTCAGCTGTAGATATAGATGGGAATCCGAAGAACAAATTCCCATCACTAAGAGGAAAGACAGTCATTCCTCGTTCTAACGGTGATGTCGATGTTTATTCTTGGATTCACAACCCAAGGAGAAAGGGAATATCACAACCACTTGTCAGGATCCACATTCCTGCTAACCCAGATCCCTCAGATCCTTTTGCAAATGTCACCACCAAACACACAAACATCAAATGTGACTTGACTCTGCTGACTACACCAGATGAGAACCCTTATGGGAACTACGTTAATACTGCCAAGAAATACCAGTATGAAATCAATCAGGTGACTTGGGATTTAGTTGACAATGAGACAGATGAAAGACATTACTTCATTATGAGTCACAACAAGGGTAGTAAGGATTACGTAACTCAGAGGATTTTTGAAATTAACTTTGATGATTCTGATCCTGATGAAGGAACCATTACTCCAGTTGATGCACACGTATTATCAACTAATGGATCATTCGCATCTGGTTTTCCAGTAATCAAGAAAGACATCACTGGTAAAAATAGGTGCTTCTTGTATGGATCACCCGTTGGTTTAACTGAGTTGTATTTTACAGGCGATGACCTTTATAATAGAACAGTTGAAATGAGAAACTATGCTGGTTACATTCCTCAGGGAACCAGGGTATTCCATGAAACACATGTAAATGGTGCTGGACTAAGAGTTATCAAAGAGAGAGGAATTGCTGATAACTGGTATAAGTCAACTACGGACTCACCTCAGTTCCTGACTCTGTCACCTATTGATAATGATGATTACTTCACAAACATTATTGTTTGGTATCAGGGTGCATACGGTGTGTGCTCACTGAACATTCAGGATCTTGGTGTATATGATAGGCAGGCTGAAACCAAATTTGAGAATAACTATCAGGGTTCTGATGAAGAATTGAGTTCAATCAAATTTGCTGTGCCTTTAAATATTTACCAGTCTTATATTCAAGATGGTAGTGCTAAAAATCTCACGAGATTTACTACTAAAATACAAGACACACACAGCCACGGAAAGTTGTATTATTTTGATTACAAAAACGATTATGTGTATGATATTAACGATGATGGAGACATCACATCCCATGGTTCAGAGAAAAAAGTTTACAATGTTACTCGTAAATATGACGTTGATGGAAATTTAACTGAGCAGTGGTTATACAAGAACTCAGTTCTTGAAGTATCACCTAATTATGATACTGGTTTGATTGAGATTAGGGCCATTATTACTGGTAAAAAACATTATCCTAGTGGTAACGAACCTGGATATCCAGGAAGATTCAGCGCTGAATCTGTCGTTAAGTTTGGAGATGTCTTTGTCTGTTCTGGATCAAGCAGATCGAACAGTCATGTTATAAATCCAAAGGTTTACATTTTCGATCCTCACACCAGATCAATTCAGAAAGTTTCTGATACACAGGTTGATTCTCTTAGTTTAATTTCCTGCCCTCAACACGGTCTCGTAATTGGTTCTTCTTATGGTATGGATATTGATGATAATAACACTCCAGTTCACCTTACAACTATGACTGCTAATCCATCAGTAATGCAAGATAGAAAGACTGCGAGAACACTGAGGAAGCTTTACGCTGTAACAGGTGATAGTGTTGCTAACGATCCAGACACCTGGTCTGAGGATCCAGCACAGACAGGTGTAACCACACCTAATGCTGCTGATTTCGATAGTAATGAAGCAGAGTGGGACGCACAGGAAAGTTAGATACAATAGAACTGACGGCATATTACATAAATAGATGCCAACTTTAAACATAAGAGGTCTGCATTCTGCAGAAACAGCGTCCATTTTCTCATCGGATACGACGGGAACTATTGATGACACTTTCTTGTTCCCTAAATGGTGGGACAAGAAAGCAAACAATGTTGAATACATTCGTGTATTTAAGTTACGTATGACCCGTGTATGTGACGACATTGATGTCATCATTCCTGCTAATCACGATGTAGAAATTCGTGGGCAATACGACGGTAACGTTGGCTTCCGTATTGACTACCACCGTGGTGTCAAACGAATGGCGATAACCGCACACGACACAACAGATGTTGTAGCTGAATATCGATTCCCTACTCGTGTTGGACAACAACCCTCTTATAGAGAGTTTGGCTCCGGCCCTGTTGTCTGCTTTGCTGCTAGCCCTACAGGCAAATGGGCAACATTTGTATTTGAGCATAAGCCTGACCTCAACCTTGGTGATCTATCACCAGCTGATGGATTCTATGACCTCAATCTTGAAAACGATCTCTACGATTTGAATTAATTATGGCTGACCAACTGAGGCTACGTGGTGGCCCAACCGCACAATCTGAAGTCTTTGTCGGTGCCGAACGAGAGGTTACCGTAGATACTGGATTGAAGGCACTTCGAATCCACGATGGTGTAACCCCTGGTGGACACCTAGTTGAACTAAATGCTGATGCTATTGCTGCTCGTAACAGTGACGCTGCATCTGATAGCGCAGCACGTGAAGCATTACGTGTAGCTCTTGAAGCTGCTATCGCTACTGCAGAAAGCAACCGTGCTTCTGCCATTACTTCTGTAGAAACCACACTAGCAACAGGCGACAGTACAACTCTTGCTTCTGCTAATACTTACACTGATACAGCTATTAGTAATCTTCTAGGCGGCTCACCTGAACTGCTTAATACTCTTAATGAGTTAGCAGAAGCGATTGGTGATGACGCTGATTTTATTACAACAATCAACGCATCAGTCGCTGCTGTACAAGCAGATGTCGATGCTAATCAATCTGCGGCTGAAGCATCAATTGCTGTGCTTACAACAGATGTCAACAGCAATGAAGCTGTTGCTCTTGCTGGACGTACTGCACTATCAGGACGATTAGACGTACTTGAAGCTGATTCAACTACAGCAACAGCACTTGCAAATCAGTTAACAACAGTTCAAGGTTTGATTACTGCTGTTCAAACAGACGTCAACCTCAATGAATCAGATGCTGACGCTGCTATTTCAGCAGAAGAAGCTTCACGTATTGCAGCTGATAATACCCTTACGTCTTCAGTTACAGCTGAAGCTACAGCAAGGACTACAGCAGATACAACTCTACAAACCAATATTACAGCTGAAGAGACAAGTCGCGTCTCTGATGTTGCTACATTAACGGCCAGTATTAATACAAATGAAGCCGCTCACGTTGTCTCACATAATGCGCTACAAGGCAGTATTGATACAATTAATGTAGACCGCACAAATCTGGAAGAAAGACTTCTTCACGCAGGTTTAGCGACTGGAATTCTTTACGTTTCAAATTTTGCCGGAGGCTAATTAAATGACTGCTATTACAACTCTTGGAGTAGACAATTTGTCACTCAGGGGAGCAGGCACTGAATACAATCTATGTACAAGATTGTTTACGACCAAAGCGGAAGCTGATGCAGCCCTGGCTTTGGGCGCAGCTTCTGGTGGCTGGGTGCCTACTGCTGGTAAGACCAACATCTGCTTGACTGCTGATGAAGGCATCCTGAAGTATGACTTCAATACAACCGCACTTGTTAATTCTGACAGTGCCACACGAGCTTATGTTGATACTCAAGTAGCTGCTCTCGTTGATAGCGCACCTGGTGCTCTTGATACTCTGAACGAGCTTGCTGCTGCGATCAATGATGACGCCAACGCATTCAATACTTTAAATAACGCTATTGCTGCCGTTCAAGCAGACGTAGATCAAAACGAAACTGACGCTGATGCCGCGATTGCAGCAGTACAGGCTGATGTCAATCAAAACGAGACTGATGCTGATGCTGCGATTGCAGCAGTACAAGCTGACGTAGATCAGAACGAAACCGATGGTGATGCAGCTGACGCTGCACTCTCTGGTCGTCTCGATACTCTTGAAGCAGATCCCACCACACAGACGCTGCTAACTGCAGAAGCCACGACTCGTGCTGCTGCTGATACAGCTCTCTCTGGTCGTCTCGATACTCTTGAAGCTGATCCCACAACTGCTACTGCTCTTGCAACAGTTCAGGCTGATGTCAATCAAAACGAAACTGATAGTGACGCTGCTGACGCTGCACTGTCTGCTCGTATTACAACACTCGAAGCTGATCCAACCACAGCAACTGCTTTAGCAACTGTTCAAGCAGACGTTGATCAAAATGAAGCTGATGCTGATACAGCAATCGCACTGAAAGCAGACATTGCTTCCCCAACCTTTACTGGTACTCCTACTGCACCAACTGCTGGCAGCGGTACAAATACAACTCAGCTTGCGACAACTGCATACGTCACAGCTGCTGTTGCTGATCTCATTGATTCTGCTCCTGGTGCTATCAACACCTTGAACGAACTTGCTGCAGCTCTGGGTGATGACGCTAACTTCTCAACTACTATCACAAACAGCATTGCTGCTGTTCAAGCTGATGTAGATCAGAATGAGAGTGATGCTGATACAGCTATTGCTGGTCACAACACTCGTTTGAATGCTCTTGAAGGCAACGCTGCTGTAACTGATCCAACGACAGCTACTGCTCTTGCCGCAGTTCAAGCTGATGTTGATGCTAATGAAACTGCCTCTGACAACGCAGAAGCAGCACTATCTGGTCGCCTTGATACTCTCGAAGTTGACCCTGTAACTAAGACTTACGTTGATAACACCACATCCGTTGAAGCAGTCACACGTGCTGCTCAAGATGATGCGATTCTCAATGGCACTTCTAATCACTCCGGCTTTAAGCTGGGCAATGTGACAATTACTGCTACTGGAACTGAGCTGAATTACGTTGATGGTGTTACGTCATCAATTCAAACTCAACTCGACGCTAAGTTAGCTGCTGAGACAATTACACTAACTGCCTTTAAAACGGTCGTTGCTGCTTCTTCAGACTTTGGTGACTTCCAGACTCGTGTTGCCGCACTTTGATAACAAATGAATAGACAAAAATTCCTACTACAAATGTTAGCGGGAATTTTTACCTTTCAAGCCTGCCTCTTTGGGGTAGGCTTTTATTATTGCTCTAAACGCGGTGGACTTGAAAGTTGTCCTAATATAGGAGAAAGATATGAGCAAACATTCAATGTAATGATTGCTACGACTCTGGCTCTGCTTACAGGTTCAGCACTAACAAATAAGGAGTGAAGTATGTTTGATAAAAAAGATTTTGAAATCAGTATGGAAAAAGAATTAAGACTTCGCATAGTGAATGATGAAATAAATCACTGCGAAGATATTGATGAATTACGTAAACAGTTAATCAATGTGACCAGACTATTCACACAGTATCAACACCTGCTTGAAATAGCAGTCAAACAGCTATTGGTTCAGAACATAAGTGACTTAGATTTATTAGATAAAATAGATGTAACACAGGATTAAAGCAATGCCAAACGCTGGTGATTTAGTAACTGCCTATAACAGGCAATACAAATTTATTAAACCAAGTAATACTGACCCAGGTGCTTTTCGTTTAGCCACTCCTCCTGACGCAGCACACGGTGGCGGTATTGGTGGTGGTGGTGGCTTATCTGATATTGACGCTGTAGCACCTATTGCAACTCAAAAAATAAGCACAGTAAAAGCAGAAGTATCATTTGATATTACGTTACTTCCTTATATCTAACCTCGTATAATAGAAGAAGCAGATTGTTTCCGTACAAATCATACGATAAGTATTATGGCTCTTGAGAATTCTGACGTCCTGGTAGTACAAAAACAAAGTGGTAATAAAGACCTCTTTAAAGCTACCCTAGATCAACTAAATAGTTATATCGGCAGTCATAACGCAGTTAACTTTCGTGGCGTAATTGACCTTACTCAGGATTCTGCCGGACAACTTAATCCAGCAACTCCTCAAAGTGGTGACTTATATCTCAATACAACAGACGGTACGCTAGGTCCAAACTATGTAGGACTTACAGCCGGTATTGACGTCTTTGTTGATGATCGTTTGGTCTACAACGGTTCAGCATTTGAACTTCTTCAAGGTCACGGTGATGTAGGTGTTGAAGCAATTAGTAGCTCTGCTCCGATTACTGTTGATAACAGCAACCCAGCAATTCCAATTGTTGGCTCAACTGAAGCAACAACAACTGACGCTGGACACGTTGCTCGTTTAGCAATTGCCGCTGATGTCGCAGCAACGACAGGCACAGGTGTTAATGATGCTGTTGTTACAGCAGACTTGCTTAAGGCAACAAACGACGCACTTGATGCTGCTACTGCTGGTGGTGTAAACGGACTTATTCCTATTGATCCAATTGAAGTCTTTACCGCAAGTAATGGTGGTTCAACAACTTCGCCTGCTATCGGTGTTAAAGATGCAACCAGTACTCAGCATGGTGTTGTTCAATTAGCATCTTCTGCTGATATTACGAACGGTACAGCTGATCGTGTTGTAACAGCTGATCAGCTGGCTTCTGAAATTGCAGGTAATGTAACCGCTATTCTTGGTACCGCTCCAATTCAAGTTGATACTGTCACTACTCCAGGTGAAGCAGTCGTCAGTGTTGATGACGCAACTGATACTGATGAGGGTGTAGTCAAGCTGGCTAACAGTGGTGATATCACTTCTGGTACAGCTGGAAAAGTAGTCACAGCAGATCAACTTCGGACTGAAATTGATAACGTTGATATTGATTTAATTAGTAGCGACGGTACAATCACTATTGATAAAACAGGCGCTCCTCAAATTGATATTGATGTTAAAGCTGGGCTCTTTTTAACTGCCGACTTTAGTTCTTACCCAGATATCAGCACTGCCCCTTAATCATCTAAAATAGGTTTAGATAATGTTGGCAGTATAGGATGGCTTTAAACAATAACGATAAGTTTGTAGTTCAACGGCAGTCAGGCGCGAAAGAGCATTTCAGCGTAAATATGAATGCTCTGTATGACTACATAGCAGCTCATCCTACGCTCGTTTACCGTGGTCTAATTGACTTAACTCAAGTACCTGCGGGTCAAATTAATCCTGACCCACCGCTGCTTGGTGATGTTTATCTAAATAGCAATGCTGGTACATTAGCTCCAGGCTATACAGGTTTAACAGTAGGTACTGCTGTAGCACTAGATGATCGCCTCGTTTTTAATGGAACAGAGTACGAAATCATTAACAGTAACGGTCTTGTAGGAGTTGAAACAGTAACTGGCGCCACACCTATTGAAGTAGATAATAATGATCCAGCAAATCCAATCATTAGTTTATTAGAAATAGACGGCGGCGTATACGCAATTTAGTTAACATATACATAGGATTATTACTCCTGTGTATATAGGTTTTTACCGATGAAGATTCAGCTAAAACGTTCAAACGTTCTTGAAAGTGGTGCTGCTAAAGAACCCACCGCAGCACAGATGGAATACGGCGAACTTGCCGTTAACTACAGTGATGCAGACCCAGCACTATTTATTAAAGACGACACGCAAGGTATTAAGCGTGTTGGTGGTGACTTAAGCCTATATCAAAAGATTGAAGACCTACCCTCATCAGTAAATATTAGCCCCAACCCTCCCGCTACCCCAGTTGAAGGCGACTTATGGTGGAACAGCAGTGATGATTCCGGCAGGTTATATGT
>WLWF01003150.1_pt1 | contig 11087 bp, 18 predicted proteins | sample 6718331 | NCBI WGS metagenome assembly WLWF01 (sample SAMN12718692, study PRJNA515312) | sponge metagenome | isolation source: marine sponge | host: Mycale hentscheli | place: New Zealand: South Island, Marlborough, Capsize Point | collected 2003-05-01
GACTCAACTTTTGTAGAATCACTTTTTACTTGGCTCGCACGAGTTGGTTTTTTATTTTCCATATGCCTATACCTCCTTCGTGTTTATAAGTTGTTTCGCATACTCTTCTAGTGGCACACCTAATTTTTTCGCTATTGCGACTTGAGAAGATGTGAGTCTCACTTGTTTGCGACCACTCTTTGTACTACGCGTTGCAGAGGCAACGTTTTGTGTAGGTTTAGTAGTCTGTTTTTCTTCTACCTTATCAAATTTATGCGGAAATTCAAGTCTTATTCTTTTATCAACTTCCGTATAATATTCGTCTGATTGAGGATCCATACCTTCTTCTTCAGTAAGTTTCCTATGTAGATCGAATGCTGTGTAAGTCATGGCATTATCTTTGCCAAACCACTCATTTTTCTCAGCCCAAGCTTCTGCTTTTGGATCTCTAGCAGGTTCTGGCTGTCTTTGAACAGGTTGTTGAACCGGTTGTTCTTTAGCAGCAGTCTCTTGCATTTGATGCTGAGTCTTTAATTCTGCTAGTTTACCTTGTTCATAACCTAATTGAGAGATAGCAGTTAGTGCTTCTACTTCAGCTTTAGAGTCTTCATTTTGTCTAGCTGCTGCAAGTTTTGCTTGTGCTGCTGCGATAGAAGATGAAATTCTGCCTTCCATTTCTGTGGCATAATTTTTATCTAAAGATGTAGCTTGAGTCTGAAACTGATCTCTTTCTTGTTTTATACTTTGAGCATATCGTAAAGCTTCTTCTCTTTGTCTTTCAGCTTCACGCATTTTCTTAGTAAGTTTAGCTATTCTTTTCTTAACTCCTTCAGAGTATTCTTCAACTGCTTGAGTGTTATCTTGTTGTTTATCACTTTTAACTTCGTCAGTTTTCTGTGTAACCTCACCGCCTTCGTTCTTTTCATCTCGAACACCAGGCTGCTCAACAGGTTTCTCAGATGTGTCAGCGGGCTGATCATCGTACGTAACATTTGCTTCATTTTGTTTTTCCTCTTTCTCATATGTTTTTTCTGCTTCTTTTTGTATTTCTGGTAATTCTACTTTTGCACCCGGTCCGGATGTATCTAAATCGACCATTGGCTCATTAGATAATTTTTCTTCTTTGTCTGGCATAGTTTTTCTCCTCTATGATTAAAATTCGTGAAATATATCTTCAGGGTTTTCCACGGTCGCTAAAACTTCATCATCATTAAGAAGTCTTATCTCACCCCCATCTATTTTAATTCGTGATCCAGCATATCTTGCAAAGATAATCCAATCACCTTTTTTGCACCATGGACCTTCTGGGTATCTTTCTTTATCATAGCAGTGTGGGCCCATATCTAAAACTAAACCACAAGTTGATGCTACTTGCGATCGTTCTATTGTATCGTCTGCTAAAATAATTCCACCACTAGTTTTTTCTTTTTGTTTAAAAGGTAAAACTAAAATTCTCCAACCTGTTGGAGATGGTAATTTTGAAGATTCGTTAATTTCTTTTTTCTTAGTTGGTTTTACACCTACTAATTCTTTATTTGGTAACTCAATCTTTGGTTTTTGAGTTGATGTTGATAACTGTTCCGTCTTGTTCATTTTGCTCCTTTTTATTTAGCAGGGTGGATATTTCCTGATTTAAATACTGATACGTTCGTATCTGTCCTAGCATATACTGATATTTTTCCATATTGTCAATACCACCAGATGCCATCGCTGATACTATATCATCGTGTCTCATTTTAATTATTCTTTTTATTTTATCTATAAAAGTTAGTTCATCCATTATTTCTTTTTCCTTTTCTTTGGTTTACTTATTTTACTGCCATATTTTTTAGTCCACTTTTTGGCTATAGCAGGTTGGTTTTTGTATAGATAACGTCTTTGTTTTTCAGATTTAAAGGGCACGTCTAGGCTCCCTAAAATCTTTAATTGCTTGTAGCTTTTCTTGAGCATCTGCAATTTTTTGAAACTGTTTATCTATTTCATCTATATGTTGAGGGTGTTCCCCAATACCTACAGAATTCTCTAAATATATTTTTATTGTAGCGTCTGCTTCGGCTATTTGTGCGTCGTATCTAGCTTCAAGAGCGTCTAGTATTGCTGTTTTCATTTAACATTTCCATCTTCTACGTGCCTGTCTTAGTCTTGAATTAGGATCTTTTGCAGCCTTTGGAAATTTTTTCATTTGGCCTGCGCTTCTTGCACAGTACGACTTACGTCGATTTGCAGCTTTAGATCCTGGTTTAACTTTACCAGTCACGGCTGTTTTTAATTTAGAACCGGGATTTTTTCTTCTATAGGCAGCAACACCGGCTCGTGTCATACCTGCTCCAGACTTTGTAGGTCTAAAGTTTTTTTTATTTCTAGCAGGCATGTTGTCTTGTTTTCTCACACTCTACCTCCCATACTCATTTTTTTTCTTTTTGAAAATGTTGCAACATTTGTCGGTTTGCCACCAGGATTGCCAGCAGCTCTTTTACGTGCAACTGCTGAACGCTTTTGTCCAGCTGACATACTTCTTGCTTTTGCAATTGGAACGCATTTTGGATACGCACGTTTTGATCCTTTTGATCTACCACAAGGTTGGTATTTACCATCTTTTTTTGGTGCTCCAATATCTACCCATCTTTCTTTGACCCAGGCTCTTAACCCTTTCTTAGCCATTATACATCCACCATCCTTGTCACGTCTTCGACAACGATGCCACCCATGTTTAATTTTTTTCTTTTATTTTTTTTACCACCAGGTGTAATTTTTCCAGAACAAACTCCTGATGCATACATGTTAGCATATGCTGATGGATACACTTTAAATTTTCGCTTCGCTGCAGCCTTACCTTTTGGACAAAGTTTTGCCATTATCTTTTCCTCGCTGTTTGTTTTGCACGTTTAAAGTCCGATGCTTTTGGTGCACCCTTTGCACCTTTCTTACGCATCTTACCTCCACGCTTTCTTTTAGCGTGAATGTTTGCATAAAGACCTGGACCAGCCATTATCTTTTTCTCTTTTTTGCTCGGCCACCTTTTTTAGCAACCATTCTATTTGGATTGTATCCAAATTTTTTTGCTAATTCAGGTTTCTTTTGAGCTAGTTTAGCTAAACCAGGATTTTTACTTTTACTTATTGCTTTTGCCATAACTCTCCTTTAACTTTCGTCTAAGATTAATTTACAATCCAAACAATATTTTACTTTTTTTGAAATTTTGTTTGTATGTGCACAAATAATTTTTTTTCCAAAAATTTTTTCTAAAATTTTTTTAATCATTATTTGTTAATTTTTCCAGACTTTTTCGCTTTAGAACCAAACTTACCATAAGACTCATCTCTAGAAGCTTTTAATTGCTTCTTAGTTCTTTTCTTTTTAATTCTCATAGCAATAGATTCATCTTTTCTATCTTTGTAACCTTGTTTCTTTTTTTTAACTCGGCCACCTTTTTTGTACATAGCACCGCCTTCCATGCCCATGTCTGATGGATAATAACCAGATTTCATATCTCGTCTCATCATTCCACCACCCATAGCTTTTGCTCTTCCACCATTTTTTAATGGTTGTGCTACTTGTGTATTGTATCTTCTATTTGGCATTATTTTTTCCTCCCTTTTGGCATCGCTCTACCGAAACCACGTTTTGCTTTTCCGCAACCTACACGACCACCTTTTTTATAATAGTCTTGTATTCTATCTATTCCAGGTGCTCCAAGAACAGTTTTACTTCTTACAAATTTACTTGGTCCAGGTACATAATTTGCACCTTTACTAAAAGGTCCATAGTCTCTCATATCAGATGTATCTCCACCTTCTGTTTTAAGAAAGTCTTTCATCTGATTTCTTTTACTTAAAGCAGAAGCGCCAAGAGCAGCTGCTCCTGCTAACGCAGCCCCTTTAAGAAATTTTTTTAGTTTACTTTTTTTCTTCTTAGCCATTTTTAACTCCTATTTTTTTCCATTTCTGAAAATTTGTGTACCCTTTATACCAAATATTGATGCACATACAAGTATCCATAAATTAGTGAACCATGATGGGAGCGCCTGGAAATGTTCAAAGAATACTTTTATTTTATCCATGGCTGCCGGGTCATCCGACCAAACCCCATATGCGAGCACCAAAATGGGCAACGTAAGAATTAATAAAACGACCTCGTCCTTGTAGTCGTTTTGACGGGCTTCTAACAGTTTTCCTTGGTAAGCTTCCTCACCTCGGGCCATCTTAGCTGCATGCATGTGTTGAGCATCAGCCATAGCCATTTGAGTCTCTTTACGCTTCTTGTAAATATGAGTTCCAGCGTTTAGAGCTAATTTAATAGCACTGAACCACATATTAATACCAAGTAGCTTTTACAGGTTTTTTGTCAGCTCTAAGTCTTTTAGTGCCCTTTACTTCCACAACTTGTGATTCAAAAGGTTTAGTTGCTTCAATAACGATTCCGCCTTGTTGCATACCATCCTTATCAGCACCTAGTTCTGGAGTGACATTTGGGTTTTTATTTTTTTTAGTCATAGTTTCTCCTTATACTATCTTTTAGGACCTTTCAAGATCCTTACATCTGTTTGTTTCATCATGTCATTGACTATTTTTGAGTCAATACCCATTTGGGTTTTTTCTAGCGAGGTATTAGCTCTTAATTCAGCTAATTCTTCGTTTTGTTGCAGCTTCTCATCAAACTGTTGCTGACCCATTAATTGTTTAGATTTATCTAAATTAATCTTTTCTTGGTCTTGCTCACGTTTGGCAGTGTCATCCATAGCTCTCAAATCAAGTTCTCTTGCTTTTAATTTAGCAATTGGGTCGCCATTATACTCACCCATGATTTTATTTTCTTCATTTTTAAATTCTTCAGTCATTTCTGCAATTAATTTAGCTTTTCTAGACTCTAAATTGATTGACATAGTCATAATCTGTTGTTGATACTGCGGATCTTGCTGTAACATTGGATTTTGCTGTGCCATTTGTTGCATTTGCATTAATTTTGCAATTTCTTCTCTAAATTCTACCTCTAATTGCTCTTGTGCCATCAAAGAAATGTGTTCAAAGATGTTTTTTTCTAATGCAGCCATTACAACCGGGCTATTTCTAGCAATATTCGTTGCCATAAAGTTTAAATGGGTCGTAATATGCGCTTGATGGTCCTGTCCTTTAAAAGCTTGAAACGGTTTGTTGCTCATTGCAAGAATATTTTCGGTTGCAGGGTCCATTGGAGTCGGTTGTTGTGGTGGCGGAAGTATTTTATCAATATTTTTTACACCAATTGCTGAATACATTGAATGAAATGCTTCATACAAGTTGTGCATTTGCGGATTTGACATCGCAAGTTGTAGTTCTGTTTGTGCTAAACTAATTCTTTGTGACTGAGAAAAAATATTTGGATCTGCAACAGGTATGATGTCTACTTTTTCATCAAAATCTGCAACTTTTATATTTCTTTGACCACCTACTACATCATATGGGTATTCTTGTGGCAGGTAAGTTTTAAAAACACCAGCTAATAAATTAAATTCGCTTTTCATCGCCACATACAATCTTTTATGTATGGCTGACATGACTCTCGAACCACGTTCTAAAAGAGCTATGGTCGTTCCAACAGCTGCTTGTTGGTTGCCGTCTCCGACCTGCATGTCAGCGATGGCGGCAAACCGTTGCCCTGCCTGTACCACTATACCCATCAACTGTAATAAAGTTGGTGAAGGTTCTTTAAATGGTAGTGGCATAAATGCATCTTTTATACTTCCTCCAGGTGCATCTACATCTCTGAATTCTCCAGGTTGAATTGCTTGCGCTTCGTCTCTTACTCTTATTCCTCTTTGTTTAAATCCTGCTGGTAGATTACTTAATGTACCTGCATCTAACAATTGTCTTAGTGCAGTAGTTGCCGTTCTAGACAAACCACCGATCATATGAATTAAACCAAAACCATAAAAGCCCATTCCAGGTAAAAATTTAAAATGTACAAAGTAATCTATTTTAAGTTTTTGTGGATCTTCTGCTTGATAGTTTCTTCTAATTGATAATATTTCTCTGCTACCCATTTCAAGAGTTACAATGTACGGAAGTTTAATTCCTGTCATTTCTCCTGATGAGTCTTTGTCTTCAAAACCTTCTAAATCTAAGTCGGTATGAATTTCTAAAATAGTGAAGATGTCTTCGTCTTTAGTTTTTTTAACTCCTTCTAATTCTCTTTCTTTTTTTTCTACTTCTGTTTCTTGATTGTAACCTGGTGTTAATTCTACATCTTGATAAAAACCTGAAACTTGTTTTTTTCTTAATTCGTTTTCAGACATTTTAATTACATGAATAACAGACTCTGCATCTTCTAAAGATGTTGCAGTGTAGGGTACTACTAAATCATCAGCCGGTACAAATTTAGACACGGCTCTGCCAAGCAGTTCATCGTAATAAACTTTCTTGAACGCAGAGCCGGCAAGAGGGAGATAAAAAAGCATTTGATCGAACTCGGGTTCATACTCCTTCATCACATCCATGAGCTGATAGTTCATGAATTCTTTAACTCTGTTTGATTGTTCTTCTCTGGCTCTATCTGCTAGTCCAACTATTCTTGTATGTACTGGACCATTAGCCGGTAATAATTCTTTGTAAGCTTGTGCTTGAAATTGTGTAACAGCTTCAGCTAATACTGGGTGAGTTGCACCTGACGCTCCTTGAAAGGGTTGAGTTGGATTTTCATATTTAAATCCTAAAAGATCTAAACCTTTTGTGTAACTATCTTCCCAATCTTTTCTAGAAGATTTATATTGTTCGTAATTTGCTGCAAGATCAGATCCTAGTTTACCTAAAATATCTTCTGGTAATAATTCTGCTAAGTTATCAAAATGACTTTCACCACCTGGTTGGTTTACTGCTTCAGGGTCAAAATTAATTGTTGCACCACCATCTTCTTCTTGTGTTACTTCAACATCATCAGGACCAACTTGTTCTTCAGTTGTTTGTGATTTCTCAACTGCGATTTCTTCTTCGCTTGGTATTTTTAATTCAGTCTCTACGTTTGGTAGGGCTTTGTCTATATCTGCCATTTATATTCTCCGAGTTCTTTATTGTTGTAGCTTGTTTTAACGGAACATTCAACCCCTGTGAGTCTGGTCCTTTACGTGGTGGAATTTGATCCCACTTAACGTGTTGCATATTTGCAACAAGTGTTTTATTCTTCACTAAAAAACCCCCGTTTGTTTCTGTAATCATCAAAAGTTTCATAACCACTAATACCTAGTGATAACGCTAATCCAGGTAGACCAAATCTACGTGAAACAGTTTTTAATACGCTAGGGCTAATTCCAAGTCTCATAGCTTTTGCAAGTCCAGGACTTTTTAAACCTTTTGTTACAAAATCACTTGCTTGTCCTGCAAATGCTGGACCTAAATAATTAAATGGATTAGTTGCAATTTCCCCTAACGAGTCTCCTTCTTGTACTTGTTCTGCTAAATACAAAGGTTCAGTTGCAAGTAATCCAAGTGGTGTAGCTGCTGCTGTTAAACCTCTACCTACAGTTTTTAATGCAGTCTTTGTAATTCCAGATGGTTTTTTTCCAAATCTTTTAGATCTCGCCGCTTCAATTGTAGATGGTGCAGTTGCTGCTGTACCTGCTACAGTTACCGCTCCTAATGTTGGTAAGTAAGCATCTCCTATTGGTGCTTCTTCTACAGGTGTGTCATCTAGTGATCCTGTTACCATGTCGATCAACATATTCTTTTGTTGGTCTTCGTTAGATAAATAAGTTGTTGGGTCATCATTCATAAATGCTTTAACAGCACCGGCTCCGGCAGCACCGACCGCGGCCAAGGCACCAAACCTACCCGCACCTTTTACAAATGGACGTTGTAAAAAATTAGTTGCAGCGTTTTTAACTTTTGCAAGTGGTCCACTTTGTACATCTAGTTTTGCAAGTTTTTGTGCAGAGCCTACTGGATCTTTTCTAATTGCTTCAGCACAAGTTGATGCTATACCTCCTGTAGCTTTGCTTAATATTTTACCACAGGCAGCAGATCTGGCTGTAGAGTTCTCTACAGCTTTTAAAAGTTCTTCTCCAGATTTAAATAAACCTCTAGACATTCCTTCTTGTTTTATCTGACCTCTAAACAGAGCACGTGTATCTCTTACATCCTCTGAAGATAGTTCAGTAGCAGGTTTGTCAAACAAACCAAAATCAATTGACTTACTATAATCAATAGGAGTCGTCCCTGCTTTTAAATTATATGGATCAACTTGAACTCCTACAATTCTTCCTTTTAAATTTTTATTTGTATTTACATTTTTAGCTATATACTCTGCAATCTCATTATTGTTTGCATCAATAGCAAGTGTTAAATTTCTAGGTACATTGTCAAATTTTTTAGCTCGGTTGTACAAATCTAATTGAGTTTCATATAAAGGTTTAAGATCCGCTTCAACTGTTTTTAAAGCTTCTCTATTTATTTTAAAAGGATCTACTCCTAAAGTAGAAATACTGTATTTTTGTCCTAATTTTTCAAATTGATCATAACTAGTTCTATGAGCTAAGTCTAAAGGACCGTATTTTATTTTTCCAGCTTTAATTAATTTGTCTTCTTTAAAGAAAGGAAGAAACAATGTTTTGTCTCGACCCATTTTTTGTTCAAATGCTAAAGCACCAAGGTTTCTTAATTTTGTATATCTTTCGTTGCTTATGACCTTTCTTTTTTCAGCCTCATCAGTATATTTTTTTGGTATAGGTACAAATACTCCTGCTTTTTTTATTATCTGTTCTAAATTAGAAATTGTAATATTATTTTTTCTTGCTAGTTCTGGAACTAATCCTCTTGTAGGTCCTTCTTTAGCAACCTCTTTAGAATAGTCCGATATTAGTTTTATTTTTTTAGCAGTGTCTTCAGCGTTAGAAGCTTGAAAATTATAAATTTTATTTTTTTTAAGAAGTGTGTTTGCTTTTTCCGCAGCAAATTTTAGGGGATAATTATATCTTCTATAGCTTTCTTTATCTGCAGATTTTAAAAAATATTGAGTTGGTACTCCATATTTAGAACCATCTCCAAAAACCTCTTGTATAACTAAATCCGTACTAGCAACACCAATTTTTTTGTATTTACCTTTTATTATCTTTTCAAGTTTATCAAGATCTTTTTTAAATTCAGGAGTATCTACAGTTTTAGTTAAATAGTCTGATTTAAAATTTATTTGATTATCGAAAGAGTTTACATTGTTTTTATCAAAACTTAGATTTTTTGGAGTTTTATAACCTCCCTCGTTTAAAACTTTTGCAAATTGTTCTTGTGTTAGTTTTTTGTTTTCTGGTTTATTTCTTAATTTTTTAAAATCTAAAGCGTTTAATTTTTTTTCTCCTGCTGTTTTTAATTCTTGTTTCGAAAGTTTTTTAATTGTCTCTCCAGATTCGTGTTTAATATCTGCTTTTCTAAGTTTATAATAATTTGATTCTATTCTTGATTTAGTCACAAATTCTGATCTTGATTGAGATGATTTAGTTACAATAGGTGTGTTTGGAAATTTTTTTAGAACCTCTTCTACTATTTGTGATGGTGAAAGTCCTTTTGCAGCTAATTCACGAATAAGTCTTAAAACTTTTAAAGGAGTGGTTCTACCTATATTAAAAAATTCTTCTTCTCTAGTTTTAAATGGCATTAGACCTCCAGGATCTTAGCTAGTCCACCTCTGGCAAAATCCATTCCTAATCTTTTTTTAATTTCTATTATTCCATCAGGAAATTCGTCTGGATTTTTTAAGACCTGATTTAGCATTTTAAAATATTGTGTTTTCTCCGGACCAACCATAGTTCGATCCATTGCAAGTTCTCTAAATAATCTTGAGATATCTTCTGCCTCTAAACCATATTTACGTAATGCTCCGTAACCCATTTCTGTACCTTCATCGACAGACTTATTTATGTTTGCAAGTTTTTTTGAAAGACCAAAAGCTTTACCAGCAAGTTTTCCAAATCTTAAACCTACACGTCCGCCATCTGCCATCTCATCTACAAACCTTGCAGTAAATCTATCAAACTTTGGATTGTCCGGTTTTAGTCCTGCAGCATCCGTTACGTTTTCTAAAACTCTTTTAGTAAAAATTGCAATCTCTTCATTAGATGCATTAACGGGTAATGCTTCTGCAATTCTTGGGCCAAAGTATTTTTCAACTAATACAATTGGGTCTCCACCAATTCCACCGCCGCCTTCGGTAATAAATTTTACATCTTGTGCATCAATAATATTATTTAATTGTGTTTTACCAAAATTTACACCTTTATCATACTCATCTTTTTTTAATGCTTCTACTAAAAACTCTCTAGCTGATGCACGTTTACCTGGCACATCACCTTTGTTAGTAACTATGTTTTCAAACTGTTTACCTAATCCAGTTTCTTGTGCTTCTAAATTTCTAATTGTTGTTTCAGCATCTTGAACTGGTGCTGCAATATCATCTGCTCCGCCACGTGAACCTGGAGGTGGTAAATCTACCTCATCTACGCTTGCTCTTAAAGCACCTAAACCTTCTGCATCTAAGTTCCTGGCCCCTGTTGCCAGATCCGTAATGTTTGCTGGAGCAGCCGGTGGCATATAAAACTCTTTCATCTTGTTAAGATTAGTTAAAAGATTGTTTGCTTGAATATCGTTTAGTTTATCGCCAACCGCAAAGCCGACAGCGTTCTTTGCTTCATCGATTGCTTTACTTTGAGATAAGACTCCTAGAGCCTCGGTGTTTAAATTTTTATCTAAGAAAGGTTCTACGTTGTCCCCTACACCTAAGAAACTAACATTGGTTCGGGAACCAAGGACATCGGATACATTCCCGCCTAGTTCTCTAAATGTTTTTAGGATTAGATCAATAGTTGTTTTTTTAGCCATAATACTTTACGTGTCCTCTTACAATAGGTTCTTCTTTGTAGTCTTCAGGGTGTCGAACCAAACCACCCTGTCTAATTCTCATGATGGCTTGTGTCGTACTATCGACATAGTCATCATATTCTCCAAATGGGAAAGAGGCACATTCCTCAACGACCTCCTGTGCAAAATGCTCGTGCATAGGCGCCCATATTTTACCGCTTTCAAAAAGCGGAGCAACGGAGTTTAATCTTGTATGCTTATCATTTCCTTTTGATGGTGTAAAGTTAATAACTG
>WLWF01003153.1_pt1 | contig 11078 bp, 17 predicted proteins | sample 6718331 | NCBI WGS metagenome assembly WLWF01 (sample SAMN12718692, study PRJNA515312) | sponge metagenome | isolation source: marine sponge | host: Mycale hentscheli | place: New Zealand: South Island, Marlborough, Capsize Point | collected 2003-05-01
TTTTATCGGGCAAATCAAAATCGTTGACCATGCAATTGCTACCGATTGGAAAAAACTTTTTAACTTTAAATGGAAGTTTATCTAACTTTGAGTTCTCGTTAGCTACTAAAACAATTTCACGTTCAGAGAATAAAGGTAACATTTCGTTAATAAACCTAACATAGTTACCATTTATCATAACATTAGAAAAAGATAAATTTTCCCAGTCTTCTGCTCCGTGCATTTCGGTACAGAACTTCCATGATTCTCCTCCATCTAAACTGTTTTGGCCGGGGATACCTTTTATATAATTTTCTTTTTTGAAGAGAAAAGCGTCTATCAGCTTACAATGTTGTTTTTGGTTCTGTTCGGGGATAAAACTCTTCTGCTCTTCAGGCATGTAGTTATTTGCGTAAACTTTATTAGGTCCATGAATGTCACCTTGTATAAAATGATCTTCAGCTAGAACTACGGTTTTATTTCTGAGTATAGTTACTTCTCCGTCAGAAAATCTAGAAAAAGCAAAAGGGGTTTCGCTTTTAATTAAATTTAAAAGTTTATCGAATTCTTCTTTATAACTTTTCATTTATAAAATCTAAATTTAGTCCATAAAAATATTTAGGTTTCCAGCCAGTCGCATTTGTTATTTTAGATGTGTCTACTGAATACCGAATGTCTTGACCCCATCTATCTTCCACAAATTGTATCTCTTCATCAGTTTTATTAAAAGTTTTTATAATAGCGCGGACTACATCTATATTTTTAATATAATTATTCGCAGCTATGTTAAAACATTGATTTTTTATTTTTTTATCAATAATACTCATGATCCCATCCACATTATCTTTAACATAAGTCCAATCCCTTACGTAAGAGCCGTCGCCGTGAACGGGTATTTTTTCACCATCTTTTAAGCAGGATATACATTTAGCAATCAACTTCTCTTCGTACTGTCGAGCCCCGTAATTGTTACCGCTTCTGGTCATGACATAATCAACTCTGTAAGTCCTATGGTAAGAGTTTATTAACATCTCAGAGCAAGCTTTTGTCGCGGAGTAAGGGTTGCTAGGGTTAAGTTTATCTGTTTCTTTAAAAGAGCCTTCTTTTATATCTCCGTATACTTCATCGGTACTAATATGAAAGAATAGTGGTCTTTTGTATTTAGGAGTTACCCTTACTAATTCTAACAGGTTATGGACTCCATTGACATTCGATTCTATAAAAGGAGCGCAGTTAGTTATAGAGTTATCTACGTGGCTTTCAGCAGCAAAATTTATCAATATATTACAGGTAGGTATATGCCTAACATTTGCTATATTAGCATGTGTTAATGAGTAGTTAGGGTTTTTGTCCCAAGGTAAACTTCTGTGAGAAGCATAACCCATCTTGTCTATATCATGTACCTTCCAGCCTCGCTCAAGTGCGGCTTCAACAAAATGACTACCTATAAAACCTCTTCCCCCTGTAACGGTTACCTTCATAGAACCTGTAAAATCTTTTCAGCAGATTTGCCGTCTCCGAATGGGCATTCTGAAGTAGGGGTATAGTTTTCTTTTACTTTATTGAAGATTTCAGGTAAGTCTCCTACCTTCTTGCAAAGGTGATTGAATGATTCCAAAGCTTCGGGTCTTTCGGTTGTTTCTCTACATACAATAACTCTCTTTTTAAGAAAGGAAGCTTCCTCTTGAACTCCGCCGCTATCACTAATTAAAAACTTACACGCAGAGACTCTTTTTATAAAATATTCATGGCTCATAGGGTCAGCTGTTAAAACATTAGTTAAGCCTTTTTTAAGAGAACATCTCGAGTTTGGGTTTGGGTGAGATACAAAAACAAAATTTAAATCAGGATTATCTTGGGCGATATCCTCTATTTGAGAATACCAAAAGGGAATTGATTTGTGATTTTCTCGCCGATGAAGGGTGATAAGAACATCATTGTTATAGCTTATAGGAACGTCTTGAAGGTGATCCAGTACCGTATTTCCTACAATATGAATCTCACCTTGGGTTATTTCTTTTAATAGGTTTGTTTTGTTAGATTTAGTGGCGCAAAGATGTATGTCTGCAATTCGAGATATACATTGTCTATACACTTCCTCGGGATAAGGATGGCTTTTATCATGGGTTCTCAACCCTGCCTCTAAGTGAATAACTTTTAAACCTTTATTGAAAGCCGCTAAAGCGCAAGTAAAAGCTGAAGCCGTGTCTCCTTGAACGAGAACGTGAGTAAAACCATCTTCTAAAACTTTATCCAAGGAATAAGATCCCGTAATGCTGGAAATAATAGAGTTTAATCTGTTAGGAGCGCTGTCCTGCATTTCAAATGTATAATCAGGCTTTACTGCGCCTTGTCCAATATCTTTATGTTGACCAGTGAACAAAGTCTGAATGTTATGGTGCTGGGAAAGTTCGTGAAGGATTATGGGTTCGACTTTTATGTATTCTGGCCGAGTGCCGTAACATATTAATATTTTTTTCATGACTTTATTAATCGAAAACCTTTTTTAATAGTTGATTTTAAAGCGTCCCCAAAATGAGACCCATGGTAGTTAACCGATATTGCATTTTTGTCTACGCCGTACTGATAGGCTAAAACAGGATTAGAGCCCCACATTTCTTTATCTGCCTCGGGGTGGGGTGGTACATAAGTGTTAAGATTTAAATATTTTTGTATAGAGTAGGAAAAATGCATATCTTCCCCGCATAGTCTGCTCTCGGGAATTGGAGCCTCCCTCCAAAAAGCTCCAAGCCATTCTCTTTTAAAGAACCAACTATGCCCCACTATGTCAACTTGTGTAGTAACTTCATTAGGTTTGCTCCAACCCCATCTATCATAACTGATATAATTTTCGTCATTAAATATAACCCCAATAGTTCCAAGTAGCCCTTCACTTACTTTGATTGTATCTAAACAATTTTCTAACCATTTAGAACCGGGTATTGTATCGTCATCGAAAACACAAACATATTCTGTAGTCGCATTTAAAGCATAAGCAAAACGTGCCCACACTCCAAAATTTGCATTATTAGTTGTTACTACACAGTTAGATAGTAGGGAGTAATCAAAATTCTCCTCGCTATCTTTGTTCTGCCAAAACATAACCATGTCCGGCTTCACTGTTTGGTTTTTTAATGCTTCTATTTGAGCTTTAAGAGCGTGAGGTCTCTTATAACCGTTAAGGATTACTGTTATTTTTTTGTCGGACATCTCTTATTAGTGTTAGGAGGTCGTCTTTTTTACCCCTCATAGAATTTATCAAATCAATTCCATTATGTTTGTACCAAGGTTCATAAGAAGCACCAATCAATGAATTTGTAATTACGTTTAAACCCATCATTTTAGCCTCAAGGACAAGTCGGCAACAAGTTTCAGGAGTTGAGGGATGGAAAGCTAAACCTGAATATTCTGAAAGAGTTTGAAGGAAGCATTCGTAATCTGGATTTTTTATAATATCAAAGTCTATATTGCTGTCTTGGCAAAACTTTACGGAATCAGCCGTTCCTTTTTGAGGGTATGGGGAATCAACCACCGCGTACTTATTATTTTTTTTATTATGAAATAAGGCTTGTAAAAAATCTAAATGGGCATCGCTCCATAGGTTGCCTGAAAAATTAAAAGTCTTTTCGGGGAAATTAAGGTTTTTGTCGTATATCTCTTTTTGAAATTTTGTTTGGCATACTATTGTCTTAGAATTTTTATGAAAATTTATATTTATTAAGTCATTAGTAGGTACTATATAATCTGGGTAAACAGCTGGGTTTGTGTGTTGTACAAATTTATAATCATGACAATATAAGATATACGCACACTCATCCTCTATGACTTGACGTATAGAAGGGTCAATTCCGAAAAAGTTAGATATTATAAAAAAAGAATCGAGGTTCTCTTGGATGAACCCCGGGTACAAGTAGCGACTTTTAATTTTTTGTACGTCGTAATGCTTATTTAAAGTAACGAAAATTTCTTCATCGTTTAAAGCTGCTCCACCTACAAAATCATCAATAAAAAAATCACTAATTAATATAATCTTATCATTCAATGGTAAAATTTTTGGAACCTACGTTCCTAGTGGGGTCTTGGGGATGCTTTGCTCCTTTTCTGCTTTTGGAATAATCTTCAAAAAATTTCTTTTTTACTGGATCTTGTCCGTGACGCTCTTCTCTCCTTACAGAAGCTTCAGCTGATTGATCCCATAGATCCCCTATGGACCCTTTAGCTTTTTCGCGAAAATCTTTTGCTGAGTGAGGATCTATTTGAGTGTCTATGGAAGCATTTGGAATAGTGTAAACTCGGTTGTACTCGGTTCCGTCAATATTATAAACATGTTCTTCATGTATACTTTGAAGGACGGTAACTTGTTCGCCGGTTTCTGGGTGTTCGTAAATATATTCAGGCACTCATTACCTCCATTATTTTATCAACAGTATTAGAATAACTAAAGTCGTCTTGAAGCTTTATACCTTCTTCATTTAGAGGAGATTCTTTATATCTTTCAACAGCTTTTTCGCAGCCATTTATAAATTCGTCAGGGTCAAACGTAAAAATTTGACCTTGGTTAAAAGCTCCTCCTTTTTTAAAGAATATTCCGTCAGCTGCGTCGGTTTTACCATTTGGCTCTACCAAAACACTATTTTTTTCAGTAGCCCAATCTTTATAAGACGTGGCATTTAGGATTACTGCATGTTTTCCTAGTGCTACAGACTGAAATTCTGGCAAGCCCCAGCCTTCAGCCCCGGACATTCCAATTGAAATATTACCAGAATTCAAATAGTCATTATAAAGACTGTTTTTTTGCATCATGCCCAAGAAATTAATATTAAAATACTGCTTACCTTCAAGTATCTGAGCTATAAATTTTTTAAAATCTTCTTCTTTAAGGAAGGGATTAGCGATTGCACATTGGAGGACATAATCTTTATTGTTGCCGTACTTTTTGAGCCACGCTTGAATTACTTCTTTATGATGTTTTCTTTTTTCAAGCTTGCCAGCTAAATTAAAAACTATTTTGCCTTTTAAGTACTCGCTATCTTTCGCATAAAAATTATGCTTATCAAATCCCAATGGAATGTAATGGCAATTGTTAATGCCGTGGTTGTTTAAATTTTCTTTAGCGTAATTGGAGCTAACAATAACATTCTTTTGATTATTAGCTATATTTACCTCAAAAGAAGTGGGGTGATCTAATTCATAAAAAGTAAATAAAGTCTGATCCTTGCTGTAAGAACTCAAGCTCTCATGATTTAAGTGCCAAAGTTTAAATATTGGAGTTTCTCGGCTGTATTCCTCAAAAGCTTTTCTTATTCCTTTCTCTATCCATTCGTTAAAATCAGGGCTAATTTCTTGGCTGCTTAAATCTATTTGACCAACAGTAAATAAAGAAGGCTGCACGCCCCTCTCGTGAAATTCACGAAGAAGGGCAGTGCTAACCTGACCGAAACTTACCCCGTTAAGAGGTAGATGTAACGCAAAGTCCATTAAAACAATGCGCCATCATCTGAGGATTCGGTAGAAGCTGCAGCGGGTGCCGCTTGAGCTTTGCTATCTCTTTCCTCTTTAGTTTCACTTAGGTAAATACGGAGGTCGGGAGAATTCTCATTCTTGACAGTTCCGTCTTCGTTATACTTGGATTTATTTTTGAATACAACAAGCTGCACTTTGCCGCTTGCATCTTTTAATTCAATGTGTCCAGTCATGTATTGAGAGCCATTATTGCTCTTCTTTGCCCAAAGAGCGCCAAGTTCGCGCTCTTGCCAGTCGTTTTTCTTTTGTTCTTGTGACATAAGAGTCTTTAAATTATAGGCGTTAGTTTAGCCTGTCAACATTTTTTTATACATTATCTAAAAATTTTTCGCTTTTTATTTTTTTTCTCAATATTTTAATTCCCCTATTATGAAGGTTAATTGCTGTTTGAGTGCTAATATTTAAATCTTTCGCTATCACACACCATGAAGGCTTCTTTTCTTGTCTGGAATACCTCATTGAAAATATAGACTTAATCCTCTTATCTTTTAATTGATTTAATATATTTTCAATAAATTCAAAAAAAGGATCTGCGTCAGAAGAAACTTCCTCTTCATTTAAAAAGTCTAATATATCATCTCCTGCTGTTATCAGTCTATCTTTATTCTTTTTATTTAAAGTATTTAAACAGTGGTATTTTGTTTGATTGGCTAGCCAAGTAGAGAATTTTACGTTTTTATCTATGCTAAAACTCTTAACTGAATTCCAAATAATTAAATTTTTATCACTAGCTGTTTCGGTTATGTCTATATGGTTAGCAAAAAAGCTTTTAGAGTATTTTTTTAAAATTTTAAAATAAAGGCCGCTGTGCCTTTCAGATAACTCAAGAAGACTTTTCTCGCAATTTTTCTTTTTTATCCTTTCTACTAAGTGGTTATCACTTAAAAAAGACCATTGGATTTTTTCCATAAATTAATTTTTTCCCCAAAGTGTTTAAAGGAACAAACTTTATCCAACTGCATATCAAGTACATAGCGATGATGCTCCTTAAACAAACGTGGTAAAATTATAGTATATTCAATTAAGTCTTCAAAATCTTTTTCTAAAAAAACATTGGTATCGATGAACGGGGATTCAAACAAATCGTTAGATTTTACATAAACTTGAATTAAATAAGCAAAATAACTGTTTTCGTCTTCCGTAAAAGTTGAAGAAAGAAATTTAGAAATTTTTATTTCGTAAGAAAAAAAGGAATATAAATTTTTAAAATTTGAAATAGGGGAATAATTTAAATTTTTTGAATCTAACTTCAATAAAGCGTTCTCTCCGCAATACGCCAATATAGGTTGGCAGTTTTCAGCGGCGAGAGAGCTTTCTTTAAACATAAAGTTTTTTAATATACCTTAAAAGGTTAGAACAGTTAACTATCTGTTTAGTTTCATCCCTTTCGTGAGGCCAGTTAAGTATGAAGTCGGCTTTATTTTTCAATCGAGGGTCATTTCTACACTCGGCATCATTAGCAGGTCGCAAATAAATTCTTTTTTTCCTGTTAAAGTTGTCATTTTTTTCTTCGTATTTAGAAATATGAATTAATATTCCATTAATCTCATTCTTTACCCAATAAACTTCATCTTTTTCATATTCGTCAAACCTAACATCTGTAATAATATTTATTTTTTGCGGGTCTAATTCATTATTAATTTTATTTACCCAATGCCTTCCGTTAGACATTTTCCTTTTTATTTCACCGTGAGCGACTAAAAAGGGACGAATTAAATCTTTTTCTTCCCTATTGCATTTAAATGAATCGATTCCGTACAGGTTTAACGAAGCTTCAGTTAATTCTTCTTTTAAATTTTTAGCAATCGAAAGCTCCCTGTAAGGGAGCTCAAGTCTTTGCAATAATTTAATTATTATATTAGCTATAGTGTTCTTGCCGCACCCTGCGACTCCACTAATTCCTATATTTTTATATTTAAACTTCATTTAGATTAACTTCTATTATTATTATATTAAAAAAAATATTTTTATATTTAATTTTGTTGAACTCGGTCTATTGATAGTAACTTTTTCAAGGAAATATACAGAAGACAATGCCCCCGAGTTCAGGGGGCAATTGACTTCCTTTATTAACAGAACTTTTCTGAGGGGCTCTTTTATTTATTTAATGTCGTAGGCCAAACGACGGAAGCATGACCAGTTAAAACAAATTAACAACAGAGTACCTTTTTTGAAAGGCGGCAGGAACCGTGCTAATAACCTGCGCTTACCTCTGCTATGCACATCACCTCGGGCACGAGGCTGGTACTTAACCAGCGGTTTTTTTATTACCCAGTCATAATGGGTTAGCAATTAATGCCTAGTAATGTGAGTTGCAAACCCCGCACCCGCGATGGGACTACCGGCATAAAACTCTAGGATTTCTCCCTAAAGACAAAACGGGTTCGGACCGTTTTTCCGCACACCCCAATGTTCTAGTAAGTTAGGGGGTCATTGTCAACTATTTTTTTTTAAGGTATTTTTGAAAATTTTGAAACAGGAATCTTTCGGGGGGGGAAAATTCGTTTTTTTTATTGACCTAAGATTACTTTTTTGAAAAACATCTTTTTTAGTTCATGGAGATTAAATACAGCAAACTTAGCCCTGAAGGAAAATGCCCTTTTCAAGCTAACACCTCAGACGCAGGATACGATTTGTTTTCGACGCAATACCTAACCTTAGAGCCTTTCCAGCGCAAATTAGTTTCTACTGGAATAAATATTGAGATTCCTCAAGGCTTTTACGGCAGAATTGCCCCACGTAGCGGATTAGCGTGTAAAAAAGGGATAGATGTAATGGCGGGCGTTATTGACTCAGGTTATCGAGGAGAGATAAAAGTTTTATTGATAAATTTGAATTTTGAAGGCTATAATTTAGCACCTAATGCTTTTGAAGCGATGTTTGGCTCAAATAATAAAACTGAAATAAAGCCGGGAGATAGGATAGCTCAATTAATAATAGAGAAATGCTATCATGCCGATTGGAAAGAAATGAAAATACTAAATACCTCTCAAAGAGGTCAGGGCGGCTTCGGCAGCTCAGGAAAATAAACATGGAAAAATCAAATAAAGAAACTATTTCTTACAATTTAAAAATGGTAGGCACTGAAGTCCACGTAGTTAAAAACGGCGGATGGAAAGGCAAAGTAGAAAGGGTAATTGATGAAGAGTACTTCGAAATATCTAAATTAGAGAGTCCGTTAGACATTGAAGTGGTGTCAATGTACGATATTCGCTCACTTTCTTACGAGACTTTGTGACACACCAGTCACGAAAAACTAGGTTCAATAAAAAAGGGTAAGCCTTCCTTTCTGAGAATCTAGAAAGAACAAAAGGCACACTTCGGCCAATGAAATAGGGGGTATTCTCTCCTCACTATAGGTTGGAGTAAAGTCAAAGAGACAACATGGCACAGTCTCTGCTAAATATATTTCATGTATTCACATAATACTTTTAGCAGGGGCTTGCTTGATTTCGCAACGCCGTTATTCGACGAGATAGAGCGCACTTACAACCCTGCGTTTACAGAAGAGGATGGAGATTATATTTTTGAGGTAGAAATGCCCGGCTTTACGAAAGATGATGTAAAAGTCAATGTAGATGCGGCAGGGCACCTCAACCTTCAAGGAACAACAACAAGACGAGGAAAAGAGGTAAAGTTTGGACAAACTTACCACATTCCCGATAAAGCTGACCCATCCACCGCGGATGCCTCCCTGAAAAATGGGATTTTTAGGCTAATATTCAAAAAGAAAAACAAACACAAACCCAAGGAAATTAAAATTAAATAAAGGGTTATCAAACCGGGCTTCGGCCCGGTTTTTTTGTGTAATAATAAGTATGCCTCTCCCTTCCCCGAAAAAAGGCCAAGAAAAAAAAGATTTTATTGACGCTTGTATGGCCAGTTCAGTGATGAATGACGAATATAAAGACCCTAAACAAAGACTGGCTGTATGTTACTCCCAGCACCGAAAGTCCTCCAGTACAGCGACTTGGGGTGAAATTGAATTTGACAAATTTTTAATTTTTAAATAGAATTTTTTAAATGAGTAAGTGCTGCAACAGGGGCGAGTTTACCCTAACTCGAAAAACCCACGATCAACTCACTAATCTTCTTGACCAAATGATAGAAGTATCAATATGGCAAGACGCTCAAGCTAAGTCTAAAGACCCTGTCAAAAATCAAGGCGATAGCTTTATCACCAACAAGCTGAAACTAGTTCAAGAAATCTTACGTAATGAACCTTAATAAAACCTTAGAGAAACTTCTCGCAGCCAAAGAAGAATTAATTTCTTCTATTGAAGTCTGTTGTAAAAGTATTGAATTCTGGGAGAAGAGAGCCGAAAAAGTATTCGACTCTATGGACCGCTTCGAAGAAGAAATTTTAATTTCCAGTGAAGAGCCCTCCAAGGATAAATATAAATCCTTAATGAAAGAGTCAGGTAAAATAATGAATAGGATAAATTTTGAAAATGGCGAACTTGATAAACTAGAAGCGGAAATTTTAGAACTGGAGGAAAAAATAATAAAAACTTTAGCTCGATATGCCAAAAAACAAAAAAAATAAAAAATATTATTTAATTGAATCTGAAGAGAAGAAATGGGCCTACGGAGCTTTCCCTCATACAGAAGATGGCTTAAAGGAAGCGAAGAGGTACTTATCCAACCTTCAAAAGAAAACGGAAGAAAAATTAGGAATAGTTGAAAAATAACTTGACGGCTTACCCCGTCTAACATAAATTAAATCACACACCTGTTTAAGGGTGTATTTTTTTCTACAAAGATGGAAATAAAAGTAAAAAAAAGAAACGGCAAACTAGAAGAATTCGATGTTGAGAAAATAAACAAGTGTGTTTATCGCGCTTGCGCTGGCATCGATGGCAATAACGTATCAGCCAGTGAAGTAATACTTGATGCCCAATTACAACTTTATGATAAGATTACTACAAAAGAAATTGACGAAGCTTTGATTTTGTCAGCTCGCGCAAAAATAGAAAAAGAGCCAAATTATAGTAATGTTGCCTCTGCATTAGCAGTTAACGCCCTGTACAAGGAAGTTTTTAGGGAAAGCGTAGACTCAGATACTTTTGATTTACAATATAAAAAATCTTTTGTCCAAGGAGTAAAGAAGCTCGTTAAAAATGAAATTCTAAACCCAAAACTTTTAGAATATGACTTAAAAAAACTCTCTGAAGCAATTGACCCCCATAGAGATGAAAAATTTAAATATCTCGGACTGCAAATTTTAATAGATAGATACTTCATCCGCTCTAATAATAAGATAATTGAATCACCCCAAGCGTTTTGGATGAGAATCGCGATGGGCCTAGCTTTAAATGAAGATAATAAAGAAGAAAGAGCTATTGAATTCTACAACCTGTTTAGCAATCTATTATACACTCCTTCCACTCCTACATTATTTAATAGTGGAACTACTCATTCTCAACTAAGCTCTTGTTACCTAAATACTTTTGATGACAGCATTGACGGAATATTCGAAGGGGTCTGGCAAGAAGCCAGAAAAAGTAAGTACGCTGGAGGTCTTGGCTTTGACGTTACTAATTTTCGTGCTTCTGGGGCTTATATCAAAGGCACAA
>WLWF01003154.1_pt1 | contig 11070 bp, 6 predicted proteins | sample 6718331 | NCBI WGS metagenome assembly WLWF01 (sample SAMN12718692, study PRJNA515312) | sponge metagenome | isolation source: marine sponge | host: Mycale hentscheli | place: New Zealand: South Island, Marlborough, Capsize Point | collected 2003-05-01
TATATAGTATCTGTTGCTGGTAACACAAATTTAGATGGTATAACCGATTGGCAAGTTGGTGACTGGGCAATATACGTAGATAACGGTGCTGGAACAGACGCATGGCAAAAGCTTGATCAATCAAATGAAGTATTAGGATCCGGTGCTGCTAATAAAATAGCTAAATGGACAAGTACAAATACTTTAGCAACTGGTCTTATAGAAGATGATGGTACAGATGTTACTGTTGGTAACTCTGGTAATTTAATTGTTGAAGGTAACACAACACTTGGTGATGCTGATACAGATACTACAACTGTAAAAGGCCCTGGTGTTTTTGAAGAAACAGCTCAGTTTAACGTTGGTATTGGTTTAAGCTCTACGCCTGATTATGGTACAGCTGGTCAAGTGTTAACGTCTGGTGGTGGTTCTGCTACAGCAAATACATGGACAACACCAACTACAGGTACGGTTACAAGTGTGGCTGCTTCAATTGACGGTGATTCTTTGAGCATATCAGGAAGTCCAGTAACAAGCTCAGGTACATTAACATTTGCTTTTCAAGGCACATCTTCTCAATATATAGACGGTGCTGGTGATTTAACAACTTTCCCAACTTTAGATAATTACCAATACTGGAAATTATCTGATGGTACAAATACAACTGATATAACTTCAACTGGAACTGCTATATTTACTGGTGGAACATACATAACAACAAGCGAATCAGCTGGTACTTTAACTATAGATCACGATGCTACAACCAGAGCGGATACAACATCTACAGATGCACCTGCTTTCGGTGGAACATTTGAAGCAGTAACTAGCGTTACGACAAATACTCAAGGGCATGTTACAGCTATAGATGTTTCAACAGTTACACTACCTTCTGCTCCTTTTGACAATTATCAATACTGGACATTAGCTGGTGATTCAGGAACTGATCAACAAATAGATTCTACAAATACAGCAACTATAGCTGGTGGCACAGGTATAGATACTGTTGGTTCAGCTACAGATACTTTAACTATTAACTTTAATGGTACTTTTCCTGCAGCTCATGGTACACAGTATTATTTACCAATATGGGAAACCGCTACGACACTGGGTGATTCTAATATAAAACAAAATAGTGTTGGTACTGAAATAGAAGCTGAACAATCATTTAAAGTAACTGGAAAAAATTTAAGTGTAGGAGGAGGAACAACACACGGTTTAACTGTTGGTAATGGTGGTCCAACTAAAGCTGGTTTTAATTTTGGAACAACTCGACCTACAAGTAATCTAGATTTTGTTGCAAAACAAGGTATACATTACTCTGGTAGATTATCAGCTAACACTACTAAAAAAGTAATGGCTACATTAGCTGATTTAACCGCTGATGCAGATTTCTTTGGTATAACAGCAAGAGTATACATAACATCTGGTTTTAATGGTAACGCTGGTAATACAACTGTTAGAACCGCAAGAATATATGATGTTGCATGTGTAGCGGGTGAAACACCTGTTTTTAATAAAGTTATAGATCAAACAACTGTTGGTAGTTTAACTGTTGACTTTGATGCATATACTGATGGTAATAATCCTCCTAAAAGAGGTTTTACTATTAATTTTACAACAAACATTGCTACAAACTCTTGGTTTTACATAACTGTAGAAATGTTGTCAGCAAGAAATGCTGGTATAGTTTTTGCTGCTAATTAAAATTACAATATGGGTAATTTATCTAATATAAATAATAAATTTATCGTTGTAGACGATGGTAATGTTTTGATAGGTGCTACAAGCACTTATCCTCAAGGCAATAATACTATATTAAAACTATATAGTCCTAGCATACCAAGATTTTACTTACAAAACACTACAACAGGTTCCAACGTAACAGATGGTTCACAGTTTTATGTTAGTAGCTCTGATTTATATATAACAAATAGTGAGTCTGCAAATATAATTTTAAGTACAGGGGCTACACCTAGAATGACTATAGACAGTTCTGGAAACGTAGGAATCGGAACAACTTCGCCTGGAACTTTTTATCCTGGTAATCATAATTTAGTAGTTGGAGATGGAAATGCTGATAGTGCGATAACAGTTTATGCTAATTCAGCTAATACATCTTATTTATTATTTGCAGATGGAACAAGTGGTGGCTCAAGTTATGCTTCTCAGGTTAGATATAACCATAGCACAAACCACATGGAATTTGCTACAAATGATTCAACAGTCGCTAAAATGACATTGGATGATAATGGAAACGTAGGAATCGGAACGACTTCAAACATAAGTTCACCTTTAACAATTCAAACAAATCAAAGTGCAAATTCAATTTCAATTATTGGGAGAAATAATGGAGCAAATGATGAAGCAGTAATTAGTTTTTATGAATACGATGGAACTACAAGGAATGCCTATATAATTAAAGAAGCAGGTAATTTAGGGTTTGCAACTGGCACAGGTGGTTCAGCTACAGAAAGAATGCGTATAGACAGTTCAGGAAAGGTGACAATAGGAACAGGAATTATAAATCCTTCTATTGGTAGTGATATTGCAATAACTCAAGGCTCTATTGGTTTAAGAATTAATGATGCAGCTTCTGCAATAAGCCCAACTACTGCAACTGCAAATAACGACAATGCAGTTGATTTAGGTGTTTCTAATATTAGGTTTAGAAATCTTTATATGGGTGGAAACGCAACTTTTGGAGGAAACGTAGGAATTGGAACGACTTCGCCTGATGCTCAATTAGAAATAAGTAATCCAGATACTACAAGTGGAGCTGGTGGAGCTACACTTAGACTTACAAGAGCAGATTCAACTTCAGTTGCTGGTGACCCTGTAGGTACTATAGAATTTTATAGTACAGATGCAGATACTCCAAAAACTACTGCATACATAAAAAGTATGTCTGAAGAGCTATACGGTAGACAAGGAAGTTTAGCTTTTGGCGTTTCCCAATCAATTAATGCTGATGCTACGGAAGCAATGCGTATAACATCTGGGGGACATATTGAACAAGGAATAGTAGGAACAACAGCGTCTGCTTATTATTATTTTAATGGTTCAACTTCTAGCGATACTGGTTTACTTTTTAGAGATAATACAAGTAGTAATTCTGGTTTTTTAACTTATAATCATTCAGTTGATGCTATGAAGTTTGGTACTGGTGGTTCAGAAAGAATGCGTATAACAGGTGGAACAGGAGCAGGAGAAGGTAGTACAATGATTAACTATACAAATTATAATATTCAAACCTATGGTAGTGGTGCGTATTCTGGTAAACTTATAGTAAAAGCACATACAACAACACCAAACGCTGCAATTACTTGTTTGAACGGAAATGTAGGTGGAGACAATCCTGTTTTTATAAATTTTGTAAATGAGTTTGTAGCTAATCAATATAATTATTTAGCAAGAATTGCTGCTGCTCCAGAAAATACTTGGACAGGAACTGCATCAACACGAAATGCAAGTTTAAATTTTTATACTAATAATGCAGGTATAAGTTCAGAAAGAATGCGTATAGACAGTTCTGGAAACGTAGGAATTGGAACGACTAATGCTGATTCTAAACTTAAAGTTGAAGCTACATCTGGAGGTTCTATTTACGCTGGTTTTAGAGTTGGTTATAATCAAACTTCAAATAATTATTACGACGCAGACACTCATCATTTTAGACTCGGAACCGGAAGTTCTGCAGGAGGAAACTTAATGGTTGGCGGCGGTGTTTATTTAGGTGGCACTGCTGCTGATAATAGATTAGATGACTATGAAGAAGGAACTTGGACGCCAGTAATAGCACACAATAATGGTACTGGAGTAGTTCCTTTAAATGTTGCTACTGCTAGATACGTTAAAGTTGGAAAATTAGTTTATATTGCCTGTTATTTAACAAGTGTAAACCCTAATGGAAATGCTGGTGGAAGTGGAGCATACTATGGAATCAGAGGTTTTCCGTTTGCGCCAGAAAATTATGGTGTTTGGCAAATGGGTTATGCTAGCAGTAGTATAACAGCATATGGTGGTTACTCGAGTGCCGCAAGTTTATACTTTATGGCAAATGGTACCAATGGCCAACGTTCACAAGCACATGTTAGTGGTGCCCAAGTTAACGCATGGGGAAGTAGCGTAGATTTTATGATGAACTGCGTTTACAGGATTAACTGATAAAATTAAAAATAAATAAATTATGAGTTTAACTAAAAGAAGAATACAGGACCAAATCGAAATAGTAACTAAACATAAACATATTCAAATAAGGTATTCAGACCAAATAATTGAAGATGGCCAAGTTATATCAAGTTCTTATCACAGAGATATGGTTTCGTGCGGTGATGATGCAAAAGCTATTGAACACAATGTAAAAGCTTTAGCCGATATATACTGGACAGACGAAATAAAAGCAGATTATCAAGAAAGTTTAGAAAATTCTATTACTTAAAAATAAATAATTAATGGCAATATTATCTAATATTAACGATAAATTTGCGGTTGACTCTACTGGTGCTATCAAATTTAATGGCCAAGTAGGTACATCAGGTTATATATTAAAATCAAATGGTAACGCAGCCCCAACTTGGGTTGATGCCTCAACTGTTATTGGTGGACCGTATTTACCACTCACTGGCGGTACACTTACTGGTAATTTAGCTATTAACGGTTCTAACAGTTTAACAGTTGGTGGGGTAATTTCAGCAGGTGGTACAATATCTGCTGTAGGTGCTTCTACTTTACAGAGATCAAGTGCTGGTGCAACAACTTTAATACAATTTAAAAATGAAAATGGTGTAGATAGAGCACATATTGATTTTGGTGGAACAAATGAAGAATTAAGTTTTTTTGCAGGTGCTGGTGGAACAGCTACTTTAACTTTAGATTCTTCAAATAACGCAACTTTTGCAGGAAATGTAACTACAGGGGCATCTTTAATTTCAACAAATGCAATAGTAGATAATATAACTGCAAAAACTACTAATGGTAACTTAACATTTAAAACCAATGGAGGTTCAACAATAGCTCAATTTGCAAATAATTTAAATTCAACTTTTGCAGGGCAAGTTCATATAGATTCAAAACCTAATTCAGGTTTAGCCTATAATGTTTTAATTGATGTAGGTTCGGGTGGTGATGGTACGATTGGTTATCAAACTGTTGACCAACTAGCGACTAATATTGGCGCAAGCACAAGTTCAAATTGGGTTAAATCTAGTAATGATATTTATAATACTAATTCAGGAAACGTCGGAATAGGAACAATTTCGCCTCAACGACCTCTACACGTTGATGGAACAGAAGGTGTTGCTAGATTTACTTCAACCGCATCAGGAAATAACGGTTTTGAGGTTGGAATTGGTACAGCATCTCAAGCGTTTTTATGGCAATCAGAAAATTCCTATATGCAATTTGCTACTAATAATACAGAAAGAATGCGTATAGACAATTCAGGGAATGTAGCTATACAGCCAGGTGGAGCAACTTTAACAAACACTAGGCTATATGTCGTATCTGCTGATAATTATGATCCTTCATTATACGATGGAATGGGGGGTATCAGAATTGGTAGTGGTGGTAGTAGTTCAGCTGGTGATGGTAATTACACTGGAGGCATAGGGTTTGCTATAACAAGTGGTACATCAGGAATTGCTGGTGTACAAAAAGGAACTGATGCTGATAAACAAGGTTTAGCGTTTTTTACACACCCTTCAACTACAGGTGGTGATGCGGCTGAAGAAAAAATGAGATTAGATGCAGACGGAAATGTAGGAATTGGGACAACTTCGCCGAATGCTTCTTTAACTGTAGTTGATAATTCAGATGGTTCAAGCACACCTTTAGTAGTTGCTTCGGGAGATGGAAGTTTTGATGTTAATCAAGAAGTAAGAATAGCTTTTTCACAAGGTCCTGCCAGTTCTTTTTCAAGTTCTGCATCTTTAGGTCAACTTGCTTTTGCGTATACAGGTGGCTCTTTTAAATCTGCTTTTATTATAAAAACTAACACAACAAATTCATCTGATCAATCTGAAAAAATGCGTATTACAAGTGGAGGAGATATTTTAGTGCAAGGTGGAGATATATTTTTAAATTCAGGAACAAACTATAATGATAAAGGTGTTGTTTATTTGTCTAATGAAAGAACAGCAATAATTTCTGATATTGTAAATGCAACTGCTAACGGAGATACGAGCTTAGATTTTCAAACAAGAAAAGGCGGGACTAGAGCGTCGGCTTTATTTATAGATCAATTTAGAAATTCAGTATTTTCATTTAGTGTGGGTATAGGTATGACACCTGGTACTGATGCTAAACTTGAAATAGCAGATGGTACTTTTAGAATTAGGGGTAATCAATCACATTCAATACAATTAGCTAATAGCAGTGGTAATACAAGGGCTGCACTTGGGCAAGCGGGTAATGAGGGTGATTTATCTTTATATAGGTCTAATAGTGTTAAACATGTTTATCTAAGTTCTTATTACGATAGCTACATAAACCCAAGTAACGGCAATTTAGGAATTGGAAATACTTCTCCTCAAACAACTTTACATACTGGGCCAACAACAACAATTACCAATGTATTTACAGCTAGATTTGCTGCAAGTAATTTTTTTGCAAGTGGTGGAAATAGTATGTTTTACGTTCCTGATACAGCTGCAAATATAATGATGTTTGGCAGTAATCAACTTGGAACTAATCAAATAGAATTTTACCATAAAAACCCAGGAACAAGTCAAGCTTATGTAGGGCGAATATCTACATCTGGTTCAGCAACTTCATATGTTACAAGTTCTGATTATAGATTAAAGGAAAATATCGTTCCAATAAGTGATTCTATATCTAGACTTAATCAATTAAAACCAAGTAGATTTAATTTCATAGAAGAGCCTGGTAAAGTAGTAGATGGATTTATAGCACATGAAGTGCAAGATATAGTTCCTGAGGCTATTGTAGGAGAAAAAGATGAAGTTGATGAAGATGGTGGTATTATACCACAAGGTATAGATCAAGCTAAATTAGTGCCATTATTAGTGGCGGCAGTACAAGAATTAGAAGCTAGAGTAAAAGAATTAGAAAATAGATAATATGGCATTATTAACAAATATAAATGGTAAATTCAGCGTTAGCGACGCAGGTGCAGTAACTTTTAACAATGCATTTACTTTTCCTACTACAGATGGTACAGCAAACTATATATTAAAAACAAATGGTAGTGGTCAATTAGCTTGGGCTCCAGATAGTAATAGTGGTGATATAACAGGATCTGGTACAGCAAACACAGTTACTAAATTTACAGGTGCTAAAGTAATAGGTGATGGTCCAATAACTTTTTCAGGTAATAATTCAACTTTTGCAGGACAAGTTATTGCATCAAGCTCTTCAAGTGGTGATTATGTTAGAATGTATGGTGGTAGTGGAACCGCACAATGGGATATATATGGAAATGGAGAAAATTTAAGATTTAGTGAAAATTCTGGTGGTGGAGGACACGTTGATATTGATACTAATTTAATTGTTGACGGAAACGTAGGAATCGGAACGACATCACCTAACGCTGATTTACAAATAGGCACTAACGATACGGCTGGCTCTTACAGTATGATGATTGAAGGCCAATTTGGCAACACTGCTTTAGCATCAAATCCTAGATTAAATTTAATTGACGGAAATTTTGGAATTACAGCTGGTAAATATGGAAGTGGAACATCAGATGATGCTATAGGAATTTTTGCATATCAAGGGGCAGGAAGGGGTATTTTATTTGCTCACACGACCGCTGGAAGTAGCACAACTTTGCAGAATATGCGACACGATATGTTTATTGATGGTGGCACTGGAAACGTAGGAATAGGAACGGATTCCCCTTTAAAAATTTTAACTGTAAAAAAAGCAACTTCTACAACAGGTATTGCTACAAGTGAAGTAATGAGATTAGCGGGGACAGCTCAAGCGGTTGGTAACAAAAACGAATTAGGTTTTGCTAATTATGATTTTAACTATAATGCAAGTGTTGTTATTGGTGCAGAAATTATGTCAACAGCTGCTTATTTAAAACAAGATTTATATTTTGCAACAAGAGAAAGTACAAATGATGTAGCGCCCACAGAAAGAATGCGTATAGACAGTTCTGGAAACGTCGGAATAAATAACTCAAATCCTTCAGCTTTTAATAGTCTTGGCGGAAAAAATGTTGTAATTGGCGATGGTACTCAAACAAATAATTTAACCTTGTATTCTGCTACAACTGGTGGAGGTGTTGGTTATGGGCATATTGCTTTTGCCGATTCAAATTCGAGTGGTTCAACAGCGCAATACGCAGGATTAATACAATATTATCACGGAAATGATAGTATGCAATTTTACACAAATGCAACTCCAAGAATGACTATTCTTTCTAGTGGCAACGTAGGAATTGGAAATACTTCCCCAACATTATCTACACTTACAGTTGGAATAGGTTCAACAAATAATCCTTCACAAATTTGCCAACTTGCTGGTTCAGGGTCTGGGGTTTATAGTGTATTATCTTTAACGAATACAAATGGAGTCGCGGCTGACAATAATGGAGTTGGTTTAGATTTCCATGTTAATTCCGCTTATTCTGCAACTGGAAGAATACAACTAATCCATCCAACTGCTCAATCAGGAGCATCAACTAATTCAAGTATGCAGTTTTTAACTTATGGAACTGTTAGTGGTGTTACAACTTTCTCCCCAAGAATGACTATTGATTATATAGGCAACGTAGGAATAGGAACGACTTCGCCTAGTGAAATATTACATATTAATGGTGGTGGAAGTGGTCCAGAGATACGGTTACAAGGAACGTGGGGTTCTCACTATATAAGAGCTTATAACGACAACTGGAATTTTTTAGTAGGCGGAACCGTTCAAGCTATAACTATAAAAAATAATGGAAACGTCGGAATCGGAGAAACATCACCTAGTCAAAAGTTGCATGTGGCTGGTAATATTTATGTTGAAGATGGTCAAACAACTGGCTTAGGAGTTATTTTACAAAATGGTGATCGACCAATGATTACAAGAGGTTGGGATGCTTTTACAAGTGGTTCATATACTGGAATTGGTAGGTGGGGGTTATTTATGGAAGTAGCTACTACATTTTTAGCATCACCTGGAACTGATTTTAGTAATGGTTTAGTTTCTTTAGGTGGTTATACTGCATCAGGTACACCACAATATAATTTAACTGTAAATAATTACACAAGACGAGTGGGTATTGGAACAACTTCGCCTACATATAAACTGCATGTCGTAAGTAGTAATAATGTATCTATATTTGAAGACACATCTAATGCTAGTGGTGCCGCTTTTATAGTTTTTAATAGACCAGGTGTTTTTTCAATGGGTTCTATTACAAGAAATGGTTCGGCTAACTCTGTTTCTTATAATACAGGGTCAGACTACAGGCTAAAAGAAGATTTAAAAGATTTTAATGCTTTAGACTTAGTAAACAACATAACAGCATATGATTACAAATGGAAAGATGTCGATCAAAGAGATTATGGCTTTATAGCACATGAATTAAAACAAACATTACCAAACGTAGTTACAGGAGAGAAAGATGGTGAAAAAATGCAAGGTGTTGACTATTCTAAATTAACACCTATTTTATTAAAAGCAATACAAGAACAACAAGAAATAATAAATGATTTAAAATTAAGAATAGAACAATTAGAAAATTAAAATTATGGCAATTACTTACAAATGGACAATTAACCAAATGAATGCACATATACAAGCTGAAGGTGAGGATAACGTAATATACACAGTGCATTGGACATACTCAGGTTCTGAAGAATCTGGAGGACAAGAATATCAAGCAAGTCAAATAGGTGCTCAAAGCTTTACTTATGTAGCTGGTGAACCTTTTGTACCTTACGCAGACACAGAAGCTTTTGAAAACATAGTAATCGGGTGGCTTGAAGATGCTTTAGATGTAGCTTCAATGGCTAAATCTATTGAAGATAATATCAAGCTTCAAATCACACCTGTAAACGAAGATTTATACTTTACATGGCAAAACCCACCACCACCACCAGCTGAGTAGTGTAAGTTTTGTAAAAAACAAGTGATAGTATAACTAAACCTATATCACTGTGGTAGTGATATAAACCAAAAATAATGTTTAACCCTTAAAACCAAAAAACGATGACTTATTTTTATTCGTTGACCTCTTCAATGGGTCAACCAAAAACACCACAAATTTCCGAAGAAACTATTAAAGCTTGGAAGCATTTAGCTGAAAAGAAAAACTGGAGAATAGTTCAGTTACCTAATGGTTATTTTCAAACCGAACACCGTGACCTAGAGTTAGAAGACAAATGGTACGATGTAACAAGACGTGAAACTATTGAAGCCGCAGAAACTGCAATTGATGGTAGTGTTGATCACTATACAAAGAAAGTAGATTTTATTAAAGGACCTAAAGTAGTTAAGACGTTTAAATAATATCAATTAATCAAATCAAATTAAATTAAATTATGTCAAATGCAATTGTAAAAAATCTAAACTTTGGTTTAGACGCTAAAAACAATGTGTTTGCTGGTATTACAAAACTTACACAAGCCGTTAGCTCCACTCTTGGAGCTAGTGGTAAGTGTGTTATGTTAGAAGATAGTACCGGTCAACCAATTATTACTAAAGATGGTGTAACTGTAGCAGAAGCTATTACACTTTTAGATCCTGTAGAAAATATGGGAGCAACATTACTCAAGCAAGCTGCTAAAAAAACTGTTAGTGAAGCTGGTGACGGAACAACTACAGCCACAGTATTAGCACATTCAATATTAAATGAAGCATACAGAGTAATAACAAAAGAAAACGCAAGAGAAGTAAAAGAAAGTATACAGAGTGCTACAAATAAAGTTGTGGATTACTTGAATTCAATTGTAATTCCAGTTGAAGATGAAATGATAGATCAAGTTGCAACTATATCTACAAATAATGATCCTGTATTAGGTAAAATTATTGCAGATGCTTTTAGATCAGTTGATAAAACAGGTGTTGTAATGCTAGAGGTTTCAGATTTACCAGAAACTAAATTTGAAACAATAGATGGTGTACAATACAATAGAG
>WLWF01003157.1_pt1 | contig 11057 bp, 19 predicted proteins | sample 6718331 | NCBI WGS metagenome assembly WLWF01 (sample SAMN12718692, study PRJNA515312) | sponge metagenome | isolation source: marine sponge | host: Mycale hentscheli | place: New Zealand: South Island, Marlborough, Capsize Point | collected 2003-05-01
CGCAACAACCTGGAACTTCGTCCCTGCTGTATAACTCTTCTTTGCCTTTACCACTTTTGCGATCAGCCCGCCATTGTCTGTAGCATACCGCGAATCCTTCTTCAGGACCGTAAGTTTTAGTGCTGATATATTTTCCCATATAGGTGTGCCCCATGTTGTTATTGGTTTATGGATTATAGCACAGTATTTAGGTGTTTGTCAAATGGAAATGTTATAGACCGGCTTCTGTTAAAGTCATATCCATGAGCTTGGCTTCTATGAGTTTGCGTCTGTTAGCCATGTGCTCAGCCTGAACATCGTCTTTGTTCTGTCCATGATAACGCACTGCGTGTCCGATGTCAACCATGATGTCACCCATGTAGCACCAACGATCGTTCTTGCTGTCATATACTCTAAACTTGCCAAGTATGCGACCAAACTTGCCTTTGGCTTCATCACCAGCCTTCTCTGTGACCAGAGTTTGCTTGCTACCCTTGGGCAACATTTCCTGTACAAACTTTTTAGCGGCCATGCCAAACTTCTTTTCTACCTTATCACGAGTGCGACTTTCAGGTGTATCTATGCCATGTATACGAACACGCTCACCTCTAACCCAGAGTCCAAATCCTAAATCGATGTCTACATCTACTGTGTCACCGTCAACTACTCTGGCTATGGTACAATTATATTCATACATATTACGATCCTTTATGTGTTACAGTACGCATATTTATCCATAAATATTTACATGAGACACACACTATTATTACTAACAGCCTTTCTGGTAGCACCTTTCGCTACTGCTGAACCACATAATATCTGTATTATATCAGACGCTCCTGATCCCGCCTGCTTTGTATTGGACACAGACTTACCCAAGGATGACATCATCGCACTGGTTGAATATCCCAGTGGCGATTATGATCTCAGTATCGCTGGCGTAAGGCTCGACTTTGATTGCAAAGACACTGACGGAGACGGTTTTGATGAGGAGTGTCTGATGTCAGTAGAGGCGGCAGACTCGATGTATCATGCTTATGGCGTTGTGCTCAGTATCACTTGTGTAGGCAATACCCTGCTAAGTAAGAAATCTGACGGCGAGGGTGGCACATATACCAACAGTCAGTATAACAGCGTCCAATGTGGATGGGTTGCGCCTGACGATGACCCTTGTTACAACGGAACCTGGTATGTGGGGCAGGGCAATCCAGAGTGTGAAGATGTTATTGATATAGAGTACAGAGTATACTGTACAAGTGTAGAGGACGAGGGTATTTACGGTCTGGCTACCAGGACTGCCTGTCCAGTTCAGTAGACCATACTCATAAACACATGATTACCATGTTGGGCTGTCATAGCATATTGCTGGGCCCAACTGGGATCTGCTTTGTGGGGATTGTAGTAATGAGTAGCACCCTTAGTGATGTCAGTGTGCATACCCATCATGACCTCCAATGCCAGGTCTAAACTGTTAGCCCAGGCACGATCTTCGTACACTGTATCAGCCTTGCCGTCACAGTACCATGAAAACTGACATTTGTGGCGCTTGGGCATACGGTTACCCTTCCAGTTTACATAGTGAATACCTTGCTGGACTACACCACAGATGGTGTCAGGATAACGACGATGGTTAACGCGGTTCATTGTGACGTTGGCTACTGCCAATCTGCCGACCTCTGACTCGCCACGAGCTTCATGATAGATGTTTAGAGCCATGCAGTTTAGCTCCATGGGATCAACTGCCACTGGCTCCACAGGAGGAGGTAGTTCAATGTTCTCAACTTTGGGCTCAGGGTTGAACACCTGTCCATTGATAACAATTACTAACTCATGAGCTTCAGGTGCCTGGGTTGGCTCGCTCATAGTGGTGACAATAAACACCAATGCCGCCACGCTCAATAATGCCTTCATAATATACTCCATAGGTCTCTCTCCTTACCTGTGTGTACTACTTAGACGAGTTGAATGTCTGAAACAGCCTCAGTGTATGATTTTGCGATCTCAGCCTGTGTAGGCCCTGATGCAAGGATCTGTTGATTATTTAGCATAAAACTATCTGCGTCTGAGGTCATAATCCAGGGAGCGAATCCCATGCCGCCCTGTGGGCCAGGCACCAAGCTCACTGGCTTGCGTACACTGTAACCAAGGTCAGTGATTTCCTTAACAGTACAGATGATCTCTTCACCGTTCTGAAGTTTAAATGTAGCAACATCGTTTACTGCTATGGGTTTTGTGAGTAACATAAGATATCCTTATTTGTCGTACCATGATAGCACATTTTCGTGATATGTCAAGCCTTTTGGCTCGTTTTGGCCGTATTTTTCAGTGTTTTTTAATCCAGAATGTAAATATTAGCATGAACAGTTGATGTTCGGACTAACAAATGTCAACTTTCCGCGTCACTCTTGGGATACGCTATAATAGTCGAAGAGACTGTAACTACGCTGTTCATACCACTAATAGTAATAGGCGCCTACTTACTTTAGTACCAAGCTCGAGGGCATCCCTGCCTGATCTTTCTGAATTTCTATATCTGTGAATTCAAACTCTTGACCTGTGATATTTTTCCACATCAGCCATTGTGTGATCAAAGTATTTGCCGCACCACGAGTGCCATGCAAGTGCATTACTTTGGCATCCTTGTGGCTACAACCATTCCACTCGTCGTAGTGAGCCCAAGCCTGCTCATTATCCAGATGCTGATATGGCAAGCTCATGACCTGATAATTCATGGTGGGGTCAATCCAGTGGGCAGGGTCTGGGTTTTGTGTGTACATCATATGATTGAAGATCAGTTGCTCAGTGCCCCAGATTCCATAGTCCCAGTCATTGGCGTACTCCCATCCCAAATCCCAACTTGATTGTTGCATTGTGCTGGGGTAGTATCTACAGCCTGCGTTTAGGTAATGTTCAAAATCCAGTCCATATTTGTTCTTGTGTCTGTCATCTCCTGCCAGACGTTTTGGGTCTGTATAGTTGAACATCTGAAAGTCTGGATACTTGCCAAACACATCCAAGGGTGCTGTAACGAGTGTATCGTTATCCAGATAAAGAATGTTATTGGGACCATCTTCAGTCCAAAGATCATGTACTGCTTTAAAATTTTTGTGGAAGATTTCCTGATAGCTATCAACATCACCTTCTATGATATGAATGTCAAAATCTTCTGATATGAAATGCTTTGCGCTGTGACCCACAATCTCAGCCATGGCTTCATAAAGTTTGAAAGTCTGTAGATTGCTTAAATTTTTATTGTACTCTTTGCTGGCATCATCCTTGAGCCGCCTTACTGTCATACAAAGTATGTTCTTCATGTTATGTCCTGTTGTTTATGAAAACAAGTCCTCTGTTCTTGACAAAGGCACTTCTGTGTTGCTTGATATTCATTGTGCTAACTTGTCTGAGTTCAGCAGTAAGGTCAGCATCATAGTCCAGACCATACTCAGCAAATTTTTCATACCAGTAAACTTCTTTCTGACAATTTACATGGTGGTGCCCAGGCCATCCAGGCGGCGCGTATGTAGCAATTATTACTTTACAGTTTTGAAAACTTTGCATGTAGTTGGGCATATACTCTGCGTATACATGCTCTAAAAATTCTACACTCCATCCTAAATCATATTTGGGTTGGTCAGGCACAGGGCCCTTAGTGAAGTCGTGTATCACAAACTTACTCTCATCATATCGCTTCAGAGTATGATCGCCATCTACACCTGTGGCATCCAAGCCACGCTGATTAGCCAACTCTACCATGCCACCTGGTCCACATCCAATATCCAACATTGTCTTGGGCGCCCATTTTTCCATTGCCCAGTCCAATGCGCCATGATCCAGATGTGTAATGTTGGCGTGTCCTCCCAGATGTTTTGCTAATTTAGCCATTTGTGTTTCCTGTAAATTTTTGTAATATGTGTTTGAATGGTATGCCTGAATCTAATTCTTTAACATGCCACTGAGTATATCCCATTTTAGTACCCCATGCTGTCCTGTCTGGACGCCTGAGGTCAGTAAAGCCTTGAGTACATACGTCCCAAGCCATTGTGCCTGAGTCATGACAGATAGCAGGGATACCGTTCATGATAGCGTCAACACTTGTATTGCTGTTGAACATACATACTGCTTCTGCTCCCAAAATGTCTTCCATGACATCCTCTGTGTCGCTTACATCAGCGTCTTTGGGAACAAATCTACTTTCACTTAGTGGATGTTTACGCCATCTCACTGGCAAACCATATTTGTCTTGTATTTCATAGACCCATCTCTGATAGATAGGCTCCATGTCTAAACCCTGAAGATTTTGATCTCCTGGAACTTGTCCTGCTAATAAAATATACTTACCCTTTCCTGGTTCCTTCCAGTCAGACATCTGGCTAACAAAATGCTCCTCCCAACGGTCTGAAGGTACATCATTGTTGCAAAAATCTCCATAGTTGTTCAATCCATTCCAACTAAGCGACACCCAATCGTATCTGTCAGCAAAGTAACCAAGCTCGCCCACCAGATAGTTGTCATGCAGATGTTGATAACCATCGTTGAACCCCCAACTCATAATGATGTCAAACTCATTGATATCCTGTAGAGGGCTCCAAGTTTTATCCTCAGGGTTATATTTTTTTATCTCTGATCTGCCTGGCCAGCCAAATAACAATGTGCTATCGTGTCCAGCACGAACAATACCATTGTGAGCATGTAATTGTAACTGGTGTTTATCTCTCATGTGGAACCTGCCATTGTCCCATATTGTGCCTACACCAATTTTTAGTCGCGCAGTCATCTGATATTGCTCTTTGTAAGGCTGTCTTTGCCTTTGGCATTTGCTATAACAGTCTTACTATCATATCTTATACTGCCCCATAGCCAGGTTTGTAATGCATCTATGGCTGAGACATCGTCGCCAATCATTTGATCAAATGTAAGAGTGTATGTGTTGGGGAGTTTCTTCCAAGTAGTTAAGTTATCAAAATACTTCTTGTTCATCTTGGGATTTTTGGCTGGGCGTTTGCTATTCTTGACAAATCTGCCCCAGGATTTTTTGGCATCCTCAAAAGGTCTCTCTAAGAAGATAATCTTAAATCCTTTTACTGTGTTGTCTATTTGCTTGTTGCGTTGTATGTGAGTCATACCAAATGCACCAGCACCAATTAGGTTGATGGATTTGTGTGGTTGTGACTTTTGTGTAAACTTTTGCGGAGTGTTACGATTTGCTTCCATGTTATTGGGGTCGTATTTTTCATGCTTGCTTTCTGAAATATGAATGTATGTGTGATGGAAGCCCAACTCTTCCAGTATGTTACCACACAGATAAGTTCCTGACTTAGGCTGACTTACCACAAGTATACGATGTTCCTCAGGTGCCATTAAAAATAGACTCTACATCATATTCTGGGAAGTTTAACTTTCCGTTTTGCCAGGTGTATTCTCTGTTGTATGGCTTCCAATCAGTCTTTTTAAAATGGTCCTCATAGCACACCACTTCGAATTGAGGTAACTCCTGGTACAGTTTCCTTATAATTTCCCAATTCTGTTTTAGTTGTTTTGATTTGTTGTTTACTAACCCTTGGTTAGCTCTGATTTTGTGTTTTACTGTGGGACCATACTCCCCATTTATACCGCTGGCTTTTCTGTTAGGGTCTATGATAAAACCGTTCCTGCCATAGTCACCAGTCTGGCTCATACCTACCCAACTTCTGGTCTGAGCTTGAAAGTCTCTGCGGTATAGGTAGTATGTTTTATCAGCGGCTAACATCATTTTCTTTAGCATGTCATAGTTACACTGATTTGGGAATATCTTAAATGCACCCTTGGCGCCACACAGGACTTGTTCTAATTTTGCTTGCTTGGATGCCTTGCTACCAGCGAGTCCAATGGGAAAAGGTTTGCCAGCATTGAAGATCTCGCCACTGTAAGGAACATCGTATTCCTCTGCGAGCTTCATAGTAAACGTGGAAGTACCACAGCGGTAATTTGAGATCACACAAAAAGAGTTCATGTTAGTCCTGTTTTTGACTATTTACTCTACGCCGCCATGGCTTGAGCATGAAGCTGGTCTGTGGCCAGATTCTTGTGCTTGGCCTCGCACTGTATGTCAAATTCAGGCCAGAAGCTCAGGGCCCATTGGTTAGTGTCAGGATTGGGATACATGTCTGAGTGTGCACGGAGTTTGGCCTTCTTGGCACCTGTCTCTAGTAGTTCACCAATGTCATGTAAGCCAGTGTGGCTAATACTTTCTTTGTGTATGTCTGACATCTGTAGGCCATGGTCACGACTGTAGGAGTAGTGTAGGGCTGGGCGCACACCACGCCAGGAGTCTATGACACGCTTGACTCTGTCATCGTTGGGGCTGATGTATTCCTCGTCGCGTATCCAGTGATGGTGTAGGTCAAGCACCAGGGGCACATGGTCTGCCAGCATCAGACTGGCATCCAGGCCATGCTTGGTCTCGTCGTTCTCGATAGTGATGGTGTTCAGAGCCTCGGGGCTCAGACGTGGCAGGATATCTATAATACCCTGATAGCCACGCTTGCCTGAGATATGTACGTTACACTTGAAGTCCTGGAATGTCTGACCGAAGCCCATCCAGCGTATCATGTCTACATGATACTCGAACTCATCAATGCTACGCTCTACAATGTCGTCATCAGCACTAGCAAGAACGGTAAACTGCCCGGGATGAAAACTAAGACGCACATCACGATCACGGGCCATTTGGCCCACTTTGGCAAAACCTTCAGCCATCCATTCACGGTTTGTTTTATCTTCCCATACATAGCGCCACGTTGGCTCTGTTGCCATCGGTATCTGATTGCTTCCAAGTCTAACCATCCTCCTAGATTTCGGTAATTCACCTACATATTTAACCAAATTCAGTGCCGAAGCCATGTTGTGTTCTACACAGTCGAATAACTTCTGCTCTGCTATGTCAGGATTGTTGTTACACCACAGTCTGGTAGTAGACTTTTCAGTGTATGCCTGCTGGATTTCTTTGAGCACCTTGGGCTTCTGTGACTGGTCGGGATCCATGTACTTACAGCAGAAGCCCATGCGTTGTACGGTCTGGTCAAACATCAAAAGTCCTCATAGTTAAGTGTAGGCATGGTAAGTGCTCTCTCCATGTGGCGCAATGTGGTCATTATGTCGCCCTTGGATTCTTCTGATACACCCACAGGGTCTTGTGTTATGGATTCTGGGTTGCCTTGTTCGTCATAGTAGACTTCATGTATGGCATAGAACACTTCGTTGTCGTGAGTGCGTTTAATTAATCTATGATTCCACGTCATATTACACCTATAAGCAATAGTATATTTACTATGATACTACGTGGTCGTGAGTATGTCAATCAATGATGTCGGCCGGTTGTTGTGGCAGGGTTTTGCAATGCTCCAGAAATTCAGCTATGGCATCATGTACTGGATTCCTTAGACCGCGATCTAATATCATTGCGCGATTATGTAATAAGTCATCTACTTGTATAGTTCTGTACGCAAACAATTTTTTGGCACCAAGATTTAGCACTCTGGTGACTTCTAATTTATATTGAATCCATCTTTTTAGATTGTCTGGCTCTGAGTCAAAACTATAGTCAATCCAATCAGGTAACCTGATATTGTATATGTGTTCTAGATCCCTATAAAAATCTTTGTATGCAAATGTTAGTGGGAAATGTCCTTTGAGAATTGTTTCAAATGTCTTTTCTGTAACACATCTAGGACTCTGATCTTCAAGATCAGTAAATGCAAGTGTCTCTATGTTTATAGTCAGTGCACTATGTCTGTAGTACTCATTATTAATTGGAACATTGCCAGGCATGTCCATGTTAGAAATACAGTTTTCCAACTGTAGTGGTGTTACACCTTCGCCCACTAAGAACGAATTTTTAGATCCATCGCCCAGGAATCCAGGGTAATTAGATAACAAAGATTGCAATTCATTTCGTAGATAATCTCTGTGTTGATATGCAGATCTAAGCACTTCTGAGTCATCGTGAGAATTCCAATCCTTGTATGCTGAAAGATGTCTGTTAAATTTTTCAGTCAATCTAGTTCTACTTGGAGATACATACAACTTAGGCACACCTCCCGTTCCAGCATTGTTTTTTATGCCTTCCCAGGTTGGCAAATACAAGAGATCATGTAGATTATAATTCTCTCTCCTGAGGCCCAGTGTATCGTTATCCCCGAAACTCCACCACCAGTGCATACCATGACCGCATTCTGTATCAAAAATACTACTGGGTTGATCCTTGTAGAGCATTACCATGGTGTTGTATATGTAATCAGTGTAAAATATATTGTTTGAGTTAGTATGCTTGTTCTTATGATAATGAGTATCCATGGTAAGCATCATTACATAGGGAAGAGTGGCTTTATGGTTGATTTCATCCAGTCGTTTTTCTATGTCAAGATTATCACGTTGTGACATGTGTCCACTAATATGAAATACCCTAGCAAGGATAACCAATTTTAGATTTTGAAATCGAGCTTGTAATTTTGGAATGTCTGATAATATCTCATCTAAATTCTGAATAAATTTTACAGCCAGTACTTCAGCTTCAGCTGGATCAGTAACAAATTCATAGTTTGGACTTATCTGCTGATCCTGTTGATCGTAAAACACAGAGTAGGTCGCCCTTCCAAAACAATAGAAATCGTTATTATCATCTGTATAGTAAACCTTTAAGGGTCTTTCAAAATTTGACGTCATGATTTTTTAAAGAAGTTCCTGAGTAAGTCACCAGTGCTAGTATTGCTTAGGCTAGAACCATATAATTGTCCAGGCAGAATATCCTGTAGAAACGCCGCGGCAATATGAAACTGTTGATCCTTTAATACATCTATGCTATCTGACTCCATGGTTATGGATTCATTAGCAATGCGTTGCGGATTGCCCTTTTTGTCATAAAAGACCTGATGAACAGCAAATCTATCTTTGCCGTTTTCGTGCCAGTGTACTACCCTGTAATCTGTTTCTTTCATAGTAAAAGACCGATAAATACTGTCATAAAACTATTTACGAGTTGATTATGAAGATAACAGAAATTACTGAAGGATGGGGCGAGTATAGCAATAAGTCAAACCATCAGATGAACAAGTTCAAGCGTCAGGATACCGACGAGGGTTGGGGCGAGTTTAAAAGTGCGGCTGGACGAGGTGCACAGGCTGTGGGTGGTGCCATGGGCAGAAGTGCTATGCGTGGTGCTCGCCGTGTAGCGGCCAAGATGGGCAGTGGTCAAGCTCAGGGTGCTCTGCAGATGGATAAAGCACTAATGGGCGTTATGAAGAACTATCAACGTTATTTAGGTCAGTCCTCATTAAAGCAGGACGCAGAAAGTTTGAAAAATTATCTCACAGCACTGGGTATTGAGAATCCTATCATGGAAGTAGCCAAAGGCGCGAGACGTGGGCAGGCTCGTAGTGGATTTGATCGCAGTAAGAGAGGTGCTCAACAGCCCAAAGCACCAGCACAACAAGCACCAGCACAACAGGCACCCAGTGCTAAAGGTGAACTATCTCGCAATCAAGTTGCTGAGATCATTCGTAAGAATATAGAAGCAGGTCTCAAGGCCGGCACACTACCCAAGGAACTTAAACAGTTTTTAAGCAAATGAAAATATCAGAAATATGTGAGGCAAAACCAGGCATGCCACAGAAGCCTAACATGAATCCCATGAGCAACTTGGTTGCCAAACATGCCCGCAAATTCAATAAAGCGGCAACTCATCGTGATCGCAAGAACGACTACAGCCGCAAAACCAAACACAAGAACCGTGACACAGACGCATATTAATTTCAAAGGAGAAAATTATGGATGCAGTTAAAAACGGATTGGCATGGGTAAAGGCCCGTGTAAGTGAGAGAACCAGTTGGGATGGCGCAGTCCTACTAGCTGGAAGTTTATTCCTTCTTTGGGGAGGAGTATTAGCAGAGTGGATGTTGTGGGGGGCCGCCGCATGGGGTGCCTGGACAATCTATAAGGAAGAGGCATAACTCAATGAGCGGGGCTCAGATACTCAAGGTGTTGGGCTCCGCTCTGATTATTACACTATTCATATCGAGCTGTGACACTGACACCAACAAAAAAGCATCAGATGCTTATTACTTCGAAGAAAAAGAATACACCCTAATTGAACAAGATTATATCTTTGTTGTGGTAGACAACAAGGAAGAGTGGAATGATCTGGTAAAGCAATATGTGGGACCTGGATACTCAGGTGACCAGATGGGAGCATTTAGCAGATTGAGATTGAATCGTCAGGATCCCAACCTGGCTGGTTCAGAGTGCATTGTATATATCAAAGACCCAACTTGGGAATATGAGCCTGAGTACATAGGTCATGAGATAGTACATTGTTTATTTGGGAAATGGCATCCTAGCCAGAGAGGAAAAGGATAACACACAATGGCCAGAGCGGCAATAGGCGGTATCGGTAGCATCGAGCCAACACACAAGAGAACGTCCCAGGGTGGACTTAAAGTTAAAACAGCAAGCATGAACAAAGGCAAAAAGCGTTCATATAAAAAGTACAGAGGTCAGGGTAGATGACACAAAGGTCAACATTCACACTTGAAGCATCAGACAGTGTACGTCAGGGTATACCCAGTATATCATATGAGGATGCTAATGCCACGGTGCTTTTGGATTCTGTTGGGCAAGAACAAGCCTGGGGTGGTGTAAGAATAGATCATAAACCAGAGCCAGGCTTTACTCAAACCTCAAGTGTAGAAATTATAAAACAAAGTGATAGCTCTGTGATAGCAAGCACTGCTACCAGTGGCAACATTGAACTATACTACCCAAATCATCCCTTACACGGCAACGCCAGTCTTACTACCAATCAGGGTAGCATGGATTGGGATACGCACTATTACATGGAAATTACTAATTCCGGCGGTAGTTTTAAGCGTGAGATCGTTGCTATCAGAAAAATTATTCTGTAACATAAACCACCGAAACCGATAAATAGTTGTATGGATAAAGTAGTGGTTTACCCAGGGCGTTTTCAGCCTATGCTGAAGCACCACGCAGAAGTTTATAACAGCCTGGTTAAACAATACCCAGATGCTGAGGTTTATATTGGAACT
>WLWF01003158.1_pt1 | contig 11054 bp, 16 predicted proteins | sample 6718331 | NCBI WGS metagenome assembly WLWF01 (sample SAMN12718692, study PRJNA515312) | sponge metagenome | isolation source: marine sponge | host: Mycale hentscheli | place: New Zealand: South Island, Marlborough, Capsize Point | collected 2003-05-01
ATGGATGATCGTATAGGTATCAGTATATGTTGCATAGCATGGTTGGATCTATTGTTAGACGTAGGATATAAGGGTTATAGAGGTATAAACTTTTTTAAACTTTTCTACCAAAAGACTAGGACTTACGGTATTTTATTCTTATATTTATATATAATTAATAAGAGAGATATGAGAGAAGCGATTAAAGATTTGATAATTAAAATGATAGTGCTAACCATTGCAATGATAGTGATACCTATAGCCATTGCATATTATATAGATAGCACCTATATATCAGCGGCAGCCGTCCTTATATATGGAATCTTTATTGCATGCTTTTTTGAAATAAAGTAATAAAATAGTTCCTGATTTATTAGGACTTACGATAATTTATTCTTATATTTAAGTATAATTAATAAGAGATATGAACCGAAAAGAAAAATTTAACCAAGTAGAAGTAGTAAAGAAAGCATTAATCCGTAGCGGCCTAATAGATAAGGTCACCATTGGTGCTTACTTAATGGAGAATTATGTAGGGAAGAGGACCTTGCATATTAAATGTACATATGATGAAACCTATAAAGGGTTCTCAGAAGATAGGCCGTTCTATACGAAGACCACCGAGAAGATCGAAGAGATCAATAAGTACTTCTCCGGTAGAGTGTTTGCCGCAGGTATTGTTCAACGTAAGGATTGGTTGTTAGCTTCAGAAGCGGATCGCCAGGCTTATTTGGAAAGTGATAGATATGCTCATCCAGCAATGTATAGAGCTTAATATATAAATGATATGGAAGGTTTAGGAATAGTAGGTATTGTGTTTGGTATATTAATAGCAGTGATCGCTTATAACTATAGCAAGCATATAAAGAATCAATAAAGAGATTAGCCCTTGTATACGGCATATAGTAGTATACTCATATCTCTAGATAGGGTCCTGGTGGTTCGGGGCTCTATCGCACTATCCAGTAGATCAGAACGTGTCCGGTAGCAAGAAGAAGAAAGCGCAGAAGAAGGTTGGGAAGCATAGCTATATAGAGAGCACTACTATATATACAGAGCAAGCACCTAATATACGTATAATACAGCAATCCACCGTAAAAGCGTTCATATCCACCATTATATAGGCATACCGCCAATTACTTGCCAATACCCCCAAATAACCCCATATAACCACCTAAAACCACCATATATAGGGGGATATACCGGTTTTCCTTAACATACCAGGATATACGGGGGCTCGAGGGGTGGTATTACCTATTTCTCTCGTGAACTTAATTTTTTTGCTATAGCCCCCTTATATATAGAGGTAAGGCTCTGCCTTCATACTGACAAGTATGCTATCATTAGAAACGTGGATTGAGTATAATGGACTCCGAGGCTAACCGCTCATATGACTTCTCATCAAAACCTTTCGGTGAGGTTAACTCGGATCGTAATGCCACATCAAAAGCTTCAGGGTCAATATATTGGCAATACAATGCTCGGATTACGGGACCTATGGTTACTGAATCTTCGGATATATTTGTTTTGGAAGGTGATCTAAGCCATAACTTATCAACCGGTAAAGCATCCCCTAATATCCAGACCTCAGATTCTTCATATTCAGCTATATAGGCAGCCCACTGCGGATTAATGAATGCTCTAGCGCGCACCTTATCAAATGGTATGCTTATAATAGCGCTCCATCGACGAGCTTCTATCTTTTTAATAATGGAACCGCCTCCAAATGATTTGGCTATATCTTGAGCAGTAGTTGTGGATAAGAACCCATTGCGATTACGTGAAGCAGCTTCTCCGCTATAATTAATGGCAGTCCACCAACCTCCTCCATATTCTGGTTTTTGCTTGGTTCGGAATTCATCTATATAGTCATACCAACTCGAAGGATTCAACATTATATACTCATATAGGTCACCTCCCGGACGGATACGCTTTTGGTACTCTGCATCTTTACCGATGGCTTGTACTACGGCGTCTACCGGCATGGATGCACCTCTATATAGTGTACTGATCTTGCCTCCATGTTCTGGGTCCATTATTTCCGGGAATTTGTCTTTCAATAATTTGCCATGCTTGGTAATAAACGTGGCAGCATGCTTTGCATTATGTTCTGCACCATCTTCTATATAACGAGCTATCTGAAATAACGCTTCATATTCTTCATCGGTATCATCTTCAAATTCAATGCCTTTGGAAGCTAGCCATTGCTTGTATTTCTCTTCTTCTTGGGTAGCCGATGCAATGGTACCTGGATCTGCGAAAAGCTTGTTTCCGTAATCAAATTCTTTCAATACCTGTTTGAGTGATTTCATATCTTCCTAATTTATGAGCGCAGCGAACTTAAGCCACACTCTACATATGGCGATCAACAATGTAACCCTTTTCTTTCAATGCGGCTGTAAGTATACCTCCACTGCCTCCGCCTTCTTCTTTGCTACTGTACCGGCCATATACTGCCGGATTGGCTAATATCAAATTTTGTGATTGTATTTTATCTCCTAATATCCAAAACTCTCCTTCATCATATCCTGCTAACACTGTTGCAAATGATGGTGCTATAATAGAACGGCTAGCAACCTTAGCATATGGTGATGTTGCTATAACTGGATATCTGGTATTTTTTTGATTCATCTGTGCAAAGTCTCTGGCAGTATTTGATTTATATGTAGCTGATATGAAACCTTGATTGCTACGAGATCTTATAGTGGCTTGAACACCTTTCAACATTATCCAACGGCCGTCCATTCCCCAATTATGTATTTTAGTAGCTTGGCCTATATATTCAACTATCTTATCTAGTTCAGCAGTCATGCCTCTAAATATTGCCTCACCTGCACTAATATCAGTTGCTGGATCTAACATCTGCGGAAATCGTTTCTTCAATGATAATAGTTCTTTGATATCATCTCTACGTGCTGATACTCCATCCTTATCTGCGCTTTTAAGATAATCTTTAACAGCCGACCAAAGTGCCATTTCTTCTGGAGTATCTTTTTCGTATTTACTGTTATACATACGACTTACAAGATTAGCATATGGACCTGAAGAAGAACCATAAGCATCATCTGCCCAAAGTTTATCTCCGAAGTCAAACTCTTTCAATATGTTTTTTAGTTTAATCATACATGTTTACTTCTGTACTTGGTACGCTGGTCTTTTAGCACGTATTCAATTGTATCTCTTTTACCACAATGAGGACAATTCAAATGTTCAATGTCCTCGGCCTCATTAATCTTCCATTCGCCTTTGCATGAACTGCATTTGTAAATATATGTATGCCGAATGAAGACCTTATGTGCCATGGTATTTCCTTTCTTATAAATATACAGTATACCAGAGTCATAGTATATTTATAATTGATGATTAGGCTGAAAGACATATTATATGAGATAGGTGATGCGTCTGCAAAACCATTTGCATTCAAAAAGACTTCTGGAGATTCTGCAGAAGAGTACAAAGGCAATGACTCTAATGATATTGTATACGAATTCACTACAGACAAACAAACTAAATATATCGTCTCTATCGATCTTGATGTGATGCGCACACCCGGAACAATCCAATCAAATGTAGATTTCGGAGTACAGACAGCAGGTAGTGGATATAGTTTAGATGACACAAACCTAGGAGAACAATACCGAGTAATGTCAACTATCAAAGACATTGTATTTGATTTCATAGAAGAATGGCAAGAGCATTGGTATATACATAACATAGAAGTAGCTCCTATAAAATCAACAGATGGTGGTGATGATGATAATGAGGACTCAATGGATGGCGTAGATAGCAGAAGAGGTAAACTGTATCTAGCATACATCAAAAAGAATCTACCAAAACTTAGTAAGCCGTACGGCGTGAGAGTGTTCAATGATTACTTTCTTATTCAACCAAAATTTGAGAATCCTAATGATCAAACTTAAAGACATATTAGCAGAGATAGATTACCATTCCAAACTATCACGTGGCCATAAACCAGATTATTATCAATTAGGAACATCTGAGTTCAAGCCATTTGATGAAGATATGGAAGAGAATGTTGCTCCGGATCATGACGGTAAAGCTGCTCCATATGGTTCTGGTTATGAACCTACTGATGAATCGTTTGATGATTCTATGGATGCGTGGCCGACCGGGCCGTTTGGTAAACGTGGAGATTTTGGCGACTATGGAGGACCATGGGGCAAAGGTAAACGTTCAAAAAGCAATTTCAAAAAGGGGCCTGGTAAGACTCCTACTAAAGGAATTGGTTATGGACGTGGAGAAGAAGAAAAAGAAGATGATAAGATTACAGGCTATAAAAAATGAGTAAAGATCCCAGAATTAAATTAGATTGGAGAAATCCATTTCCACATCCAGGAACGTGGCAACAATTTTGTATACGCGAAGATAATGAGAAATTAAATCTCAATGAACGTAAACAGAAATTTTTAAAAGAAGAATCATTATATTATAAGTTCCGTGGACCAGATCCATATTCAAATTGGTTAGGCGGTGCTGGAGGTAACAGTTTTGCAGGTAATGCTTCCGATGGACCTCTTTCAGGAGCAACTGTTACTAGTAACATCGGAGCTGTTGTAACTGATACGCTTGGTAATTTTATATTTCCGGATACACCTGCGGGAGATATAACAGTTACTGGCGGTACTGATGCAATTACAGGAGTTGCATTTACAGGAGAGTTAAGAGGCTTTCCTCAATACAAAACAATTTCTCCTATGACCACATTGGCATATCATCTTAAAGAAGAAGATGCTAGCCTCACTGCGGATACAGCTGTAGATCTTTTATTTGCTAGCTCAAGCACATTATTTGGTATTGAGTTAGACGTAGCAGATAAAGACGTAATGCTTAATAAAGATTATGTAGCAGAATCAATTAGCGTAGATAGTACAGCTGCAATTGCAGCTCAATCAATAGCAACATATTTAGAAAGTGTTACCGAGATGGTTGGTAGTGCAGTAAAAAGCGCAGATGAAAGTGACAGAGGTTCAAACTTCACAACTAACAGTGCAAAGGTAGAGGGATATAGATCCATAGCTCGGCAAATACAAAGAACAAGTGGAGCTAAAACTGAAATCAATACGGAAACATTATTTGATGAAGTTAAACTCCCAGATGGTAATGCTTGGACAACAACTGGTAGTCTTGATACATCGGCTAGACAAACCATTAAGTCATCATTAGATAATGTACGTACACAATTAGGTGAGCTATCAAGAGCTGAATTGTATAATGCTAATTATTTAACAACACAGATTCAAGCAATTAACAGAGGTGTAAAAGAGGATTATAAAGTTCAAACAGAACGACTTGCAAAGGGTGATCCAGCTAACTTTAAAAGCGTGAATGAAGTAGTAGCTGAGTCTACAGGAAGTTTAGCTCAGATAGAAGATGGTAAAGCAAATGAAACAGATGCTGATACATCAAAAAAACCTTCGCGTGAATTTTTCCAATTAGGAGGAATGACTTATACAATGCAAGAAAAAGGAGAAGAAGCTGTTACACTTTCCTTTAAACGTGACCCAGGTCAAATGTTTGTAGTAGGAACTGAAATACGAAAAGGGCAATTCCTAAATAATGAGTCTGGTCCGTTCAGACCAAATGAAGCTACTAACTATGTTAAAGGAGTACCAACTATCATAGCAACACAAGTTACGGCATCGGCTGGTAAAGTGTATGAAATAACATTGGCTAATCCTGGATTCCAAGTATTGCAATCTCAATTAAAAGACGAGCCAAAATACTTACCAACTGCATCAGCTGGTTATACGTACCAAGACTCTTTTGATGGAGTGAAATGGCTAACTTCACCGGTACAACCATTTACAGCTTCAATAGCAGCAAACCAAACATCGACATCTGCTACATTGGACAGCAAGTTTGGAACTAATACTTATGAAATAGAATATAATTCATCAACAAGTAGGTATGAGTATTCAGTAACTTCTGGACTTGGTTCAAAAACATTAACAGCTCATATTGCTGATTTTACCAATGAAGCTCAATGGACTAATATATCTAGTAAAGACCCAGCTCGGAGATTCCAAATATCAAATCCAAAAGCTTCAATTCACATAGCTAGTACTGGTACATATACCTTAACAATCAATGGCGGCCCTAAACTTACAATGACTAATACAGCTCTGAAATCCGGTGGTAGACAATTATCTTATCAACCTCTAGCGTCAAAAGATAATATCATACTCGCTCCAACTGATGCAGAAACTGCTCCAAATGGACCATTCAGATTAACTAATGGCTTAAACATTGTGTCAACCACGGCGCAATTCGTTGATAATGTATTAACTGTTGTTAGCGGGAAAACTACTTATACGATAACATATGGTGATCCTGATCCATAAAGATTGGATATATAGCAAAGTAATTACTTTTTAATATTTATATAAAAGGCCGGTATCATGAAAAAATTATTAACACTAGTTGTAGTATTTCTATACATCAACTTATTCTCTCAAACACCGTTCCCATGGTTAGATGATTTCACATCACTAAACCAACCTGGAGATAAATTCCAATTAATAACCGGACAACCAAACACTGGTTCACATAGCGGATTCTTATGCTATAACAATGTAGGAAATTATATTGACAATGAATATTATAGCTTTGAATCTGATACATTAGACTTATCTTTATGGATTGAAGTTGAAGTAATCGTAACCATTGCATCTAGTATAAGAAATGGAGATCTATTTGCATTTTGGTATTACACTCCTTCTGATGGCTGGGCAGGATACGATCTTTCTAACGAGATAGGAACTTTTACATTTCCTATACCAACTACAACTACATTAGTAAGCTTTGACCTTAATACAAATACAAATGGAAACATAAACGGTAAATTTGTTCATGTAGATAGAATTGAAATAAATGATCCAGGAGGCTCACCACTACCCATAGAACTAATCTCCTTTAAGGGTCATGAACATGAGGGATATAATCAGTTAGATTGGGTAACTGCTTCAGAGGCTAACACAGATCGTTATGATATAGAAAGAAGCCGCGATGCTTATACATGGGATGTTGTAGGTACATTAGCAGCCGCTGGTAATTCAAATATGAATCTTTATTATTCATTTATTGAACTATGTCCATTGCCTATCATAAATTATTATCGATTAGTTCAATATGATTGGGATGGTGAATTTGAGATTTATGGACCAATTGCAATCGATAATCGGAAACCGGAAAAACGTATAGTTAAATACGTTTCATTGAGTGGACAAGAAATCAATCCAACATCTACGACTGGCCTTGTAATTGGGATCTTTGAAGATGGTACTAGTGCTACAATGTACTTAAAATAATTATCCTTGCCACTTACATGGAGAAGAATATCTAAAAAAATTGATATTTATATTAAATAAGTTATAGGAGTACCATTGGAATTTTTTATACGCATTATATCTGTTTGCTTTGTAGCAATAACACCGCTTATATTAGTATTAGGATACGGTCCGTTGCAATCATTATCACAATACTGGGAGACTCCTTATCAAGCACTTTTTATATTATCTAATATAATCACATCATATTTCTTCTTTTCTATACCAAATTGGAGAACACCTAGTTTACTTTTATTATTATTAACCGCGTTTTCTGTAGAACATTATGTCAGTATACATAATTTTCTGGCAGTGTCTTTTTTTATTGCATGTGCTATTACATTAAAAACAGCATTGCGATTTAAAAATTATTTTTATTTATTTCTAATAGCTTTATGTGTTATGCCATTTAGTTTGTTATATGGCGAGATTATATGTATACTAGTACTAGCCGCATATCACGGAAAAATATTATTATATAAACATAGATTAGATAACCGACATGAATAAATGCAATGTGTATATTTATTTAAAATGAGTAAGAATAGGTGGAAAAGATGAAAAGATCTGATATACGTAAAATAATTAAAGAAGAATTAGTTAAGGAGTTGAAAGCCCTTAACGAAGCATTTGCCGATCCAATCGCGTCCAAATTAAGTAAGATGGCCGGACTGGATAACAGGTGGAAAAACTTCTGGCGATCGTCTGCAATGGCATATGATATAGCATGGGATAAAGTTCCAAAAGGATCGTTTAGAAAAGTATCAACGAGTGATCCTGCAATAAAAAAAGGTATGGCATTTTGGATAGCAACATCGCCTAAACAATTACCTGGAACCCGTTATAGCTGGGAAGCTGTTAAACCTGGTGTTGTGGCAGTTACTATAGATGGAAAGATTCAATACTTCGGAGGTAATGATGGTATTGGTTCAAAAGGTTCTATGTCAGCTAGACGATTAGGCGATCCTATAGGACAAGGAAAGCGAGGTACATTACAATTAAAAAAATTACCAGACTATTCAGATTTTGTTTACATGTTTGATCTGGAATCATTCCGTGGTGGAACTAAAGCATTGAAAGCAAAAAGAGCTGAATTGAAATTAGGTAAAGATAAATTTACCGATCATAAAGCTTGGAAGAGATCAAATGTAGATCGTTACAAAAGTATGCTAGCTGATAAAGTAGGAAGTCGTGGAGCTGTTGAAAAAATGGTTGGTGAAATTGTTAAGATGGCAAATGCAGCAATCGAAGAAGCAATGTCAGTCGTTAAGGTAGGGCAGTATGGTGATATGATGACAACATTGTCAGGTAATGAAGTTAAAGTAGATGCCGTGACAAGACACATGTCTGGCGCATTGGATAACTTTGCAAGATATATCAGATCTGAAAATAGTCAAGCTGAGTTCATAAAAAAATATCCAGAATATGCTGATAAAGAAGGCCGTGAAAGTTTTGAAGTTGGTAATATGAGAAATTTAGCATTAGACATTAAAAATACATATAATGAATTCAAAAAAGGAAAATTCAGATATTCATAAACTTAGTTTAGGTTAGGTTAGGTAAAGGACGTTGGAAACTTCGTCCTTTTTTACTGGAAAAAAGCTTCAAAAAAATTAGGACTTACGAGATTAACACCTTATATTTATATATAATTAATAAGGAACCAATAATAAGAGATATGAAAAAAGCACCAAAAGTTAAGTACGGAATTGAAATTGTTAAGCCTTGGTCAAAGGAAATGTATAACCATAATGATAAAGTTGGAGATGAAATCCGCGACATTGTTGAAAAGAAATGGAAAGATGCTTATAAGGCGGCAGAGGCTGAGTATGATGCAGAATATGAAGATGAAGAGTTCACTCCAGAGCAATTTGAATATGCTGAATGGTTAAGTTATCAAACGGATGAGTTAGTTAGCCTTCAAGAAGCTGTGATAGTCGTTGGATATGGACCAGGATTTGAAATGCATAGAATTGATGAAGATTTTTATAGAGAATTAGAAACTGCAGCATTATGGAGATTGAAAGAGATAGCAGAAGAGTTAGAAATTGAATTAACTTGCCAATTTATTGGCCTAAAATAGTTTGAAAAAAATTAGGACTTACGAGAAGTTCTTCTTATATTTATATATAATAATTAATAAGCAATAAGAGATATGAATGAATTACTAAAAATTTTAGACCAAGTAGAAAGAGCCGGAGGTTCATTAAAGCACCTTTCATTAACCAATTCTGGATTTAGAAATATTGATGATGGCCAATCTGAGCCGAATGATAATCAATACATGTGCGAAATTATATGGCCTGAAACCAATCGATCGTTTACTAATTGGAATATGACCAGAGAAGGTGCATTAGAAAAATCTTTAAAGGATTTGTTTCAAGAACATGGCGAAGCTATTCGTTTTCATAAAAATAATTTAAACCCCTTTAATAACAAATAAAAAATAGAGATATGTCAAAAATGAAAAAAGGTTATGATGCTCAAGATAGAGTATTAGGAAGATTCCAAAGAGATGCAAGATCATCTAATGCAAATTCAGCAGCGGTTCAATGTATGAAAGGATCGGAAGAAAGAAAAGCTTATCGTGAAAAGATGGCAAAGAAAAGTCAAGTAGTAATGGCTGGAAGTTATATTCCAGAGCAATATCGTAATCTTTAAGATATGGCGATATTAGAAAGAAAACAAAAATCAAGTACTATTGAAATTGACTTAACTGGACCAGAGGGTAATGCATTTCGTTTATTAGGCCTGGCTCGTAGTTTAGCTAGACAGTTAGATTATAGTAAAAAAGAGATAGAAGATTTGATGACTGAAATGACAGGTTCAGATTATGAATATCTAATTAAAACTTTTGATGATCATTTTGGTAATTATGTAAACTTATATAAATGAATAAAGAAAATAATTGGTGCTATTATTCAGGCATGCCATCACCCGCTGCATACCAAACTGATACCCTAGTGGTTAATGATATGATACATATTTGGATGAATGCATTAGGTCTTAGCGAATGGATTATTGCTACAGAAGCAATTGATGAAAAGGCTGTTGTATACGAAGAAGGCGTTCCGGAATCAGATCAATACTTTGTAGGAATTCAGATAGATAGAGTAAAGAAGAAGGCCTGTATATATCATGATCGGCTATTGAACGAAGAAGATATATTACACGAGTTACTTCATGTTAAGAATCCTGATTGGTCAGAAGATCAAGTCAATGCTGAAACAGAAAGATTATTAAAACCCAAACAAAAATAAATAAACTTTTTAAAATAAACTCATATAATTAATATGAAAAAAGAAATAATAGAAAGAAGAGAATCATTCGGAATGCTTCCTCCTACATCAACAACATATAGTACTGATAGTGGTAAAATTAGCCTAATAGGTCCATGCTCTGCTACTTCTCATACATTCGAAATATATTGCATTGAGGGATATCTGTTCGATGATATAGAAAGATACGACACATTAGAAGAGGCAGAAGCTAGAATAAAAGAATTATTAAAACAAAACAAAGATGAGTAAGAAAGATTTTAGATTAGTAAGACCAGTTAAGGATGTCTATAGTACAAGAGAAGTTGGATATGAAGACACATTCGATCCTCCTAACTTATATGATGAGAAAACTGGTGAGGTAGGAATATGCGGTGGGCATGGTATATATGCATGGGCGAAAAGAGAAGATTATGAAATCATAAACCAAAACAAAGATGAGTAAAGAAGA
>WLWF01003160.1_pt1 | contig 11048 bp, 4 predicted proteins | sample 6718331 | NCBI WGS metagenome assembly WLWF01 (sample SAMN12718692, study PRJNA515312) | sponge metagenome | isolation source: marine sponge | host: Mycale hentscheli | place: New Zealand: South Island, Marlborough, Capsize Point | collected 2003-05-01
AGACATATTGCTGCCTGCCATTATCACTATCCATTCTTGCCAGAATGATTGGATTCCCATCACTTCCCACTACCACAGATGATGGTAGATTATTTGAATTACTACTATCAATTTTTCTTCTCCAATCTACTGACCCATCACTTTTATTCGATTTAATGACAAACAGTCCAGTATCAGATTGTCCACTATAGTAAATATGGTCACCACTTGCCTCAGCACCTATACATCTTACTTCCATAGGCCATGGAGAACTAGTTTTATATTCAACTTTCTGCCAAGTCACAGTTCCATCAGCTGCATATTTTACAATTGAGTTGCCTTTATATCCATTACCTCCACTATTATATCTAGTAGCAACTACATAGATATTGCCATCACTATCTCCTGCAATATCTTCTGTATATTCCTCACCCCAACTACCTTTATCAGCTTCTGATATCCAAAAAACATCTGAAGGTCCTGCACCAAGACCAAGTAACATTTGTTGCATCATATCTAAATATCTCCTTATGTTAATTGAGAACCGGAAATAGCAAACTCATTAGAAGCAGTACAAACAATTGTACACATTCCTTTTGCTGCTATTGTTCTAGTTCCAGTTGCTGCATCAGCAGTATTATACAATGTAACTCCCGTACCTTGTACGACTGTATTATCACCAGTAGACATATTGAAGACTGAAATCATATCACCAGCAGTGAATATGTTTTGGTTGAGAGTAAGAGCAGAACCACTTCCTGATGATCTTATAATTTTTCCAGCATCACCAACAACAAATGCATAGGCACCACTCTGACCGTTAACTCCAAGTCTTCTCAGTGTACCTATTGAGTCACTGACTCCAGCAGTTGCAGTTACAACACCAACAGCATTAATACCACCAGCAAGAACTTTAATACCAGTTCTTGCAGTAACAAGTCCGACAGAATCAATATTGGTTACATCTTCATATGTAAGGACACCAGCAACACCAACATTACCTGAGAATGAACCAGTTGTTGCATTTACTGCGGCAAATGTTGATACACCAGTAACTTCTAAGTCATTTTGTATCTTGACTTTCTTTGTGGTTGTAACACCAGCATTACTATCATAGTTGCTCCAAGTACCACCAGCACCTGCTCCACCACCACCAGAAATACTTACATCAATGGTTCCACCACTTAATGCAAATGTATTACCAGTTCCTATAAAATTAAGAGTATCTACATTTCCAATCAGTGCTCCACCAGATTGAATACCAATTCTTTTATCACCTAAATTAAATGCCTTATATGCAACACCTTCTAAAACATCACCATTAATCGCAGCAGATACTAAAGAAATAGTAGAGGTATCAGTCGCATTATAATCGACTCCTTCTATCAGTTTTGTTCCATTCAGGAATAAATCTAGATATCCAACTGTATATCCAGATACAAAAGTAAAGTCTGTTGTAACTCCAGTTGGGGAAAAAGTCTGCCTCGCAACTGTTACAGAAGAATCTCCCGGTGCTCTTCCAATATATCCGCTACGATCTGCCATTAGCTAACTCCTGTTAGAATGCTGAGGTTGACATCAACTGCAGATGCAGTATCACAATAAACTCTCAACTCATCACTTGCTTCAAGTAAAGTCTTTCCTGTATCGGAGATGACAAAAGAACTTCCAGAAGGAACAGGAATTTTTTGTGCAATTCCTACACCAACCGCAGTGCTTTGATCATATGCCTCAACAAATAAATTGATTGAACTGCCAGTGTTATTAGCAAATGTTCCACCAATCAAAATACTCTTGGTTGCAGCAGGTGAGGTATATGCTGTCGTCGGTCCAAGGAATCTTACTACCTGACTTGTGGCAGATGCTGTATTCGTAGAAGCACGATCTGCATAAATCGTTGTTCCATCAATTTGTTGAACTTTTGTTCCAAAAATAAAGTTCCCATTATCAATTAGGTCAGAAACACCAATACCAGTATTTGCAGTCACTGTAATAGCGGTGCTTGCTGCAGCAACTGTACTACCAGAATAACTGGTTACAATTCCAACTGCCCTTGTTAATTTATTTGAAAATGCTTCTGCCATCGTTCTTTATGTGTTATGAGTATTTATTGAATTAACCGCCAAGTGCGATTACAAGACCAATAGATGCACCGGTTGTTACGGTGACTGTTGCAATTCCTGATGAAATCTCAACATTGTTTAATCCATTTGATGATTTAAAATCAACAATGGTTGCACCAGTTCCAACAAATGTTCCTTCAGATGAAACACCAATAGAACTGACTAAATCTGTTGCAATACCAGAGAGATTTGATCCATCTCCATAAAATGAAGTAGCACTTACAATACCCGATGAAGGGTACATTGTAATTGCAGCACCTACAGATGAAACACCTGCAACATTTAACCCGTCTTGAATAAAGACATAATCATTAAATGTAGAGAAACCTACAAATGTAGAGAAACCAGAAACTCTTAAATTATTAGTGGTTGTGATACCAGAAACATCAAGGTCTGCATTAATATCAACGTTACTAGAAAATGTTGATATGCCACCAACATCAACAGCATTACTAAAGATTACTGCAGAAGTAAATGTTGATAAACCAGTAACTGCTAATGTATCAGTAACCGTTAGGTTCTGAATTGATGCATCGTCAAGTGTGATATCATCAAGATTAAGATCACCAGTGACACGCATGTCACCATAAACATAAAGTGCAGTCTGCCCAGTAGAAACTGAGGACCGCACATCTAATGTATAAGCAGGAACAGAAGTTCCCACACCAACATTATTGGAAGAGTTACTTACATAAAATACACTACCAGATGCTCCTACTTGTACATCTTTTGTAAAAGTAGAAAATCCAGTAACCTGAATATCAGTAGCACCAATTCCACCCCTTACATCTAAAGTAAATTCTGGTTGAGTAGAACCAATACCAACATTTTTTGTAGAAGCATTTGCCAGAATTACATCTGTTGCTACTTCTAGGCCATTCTTGACAACAAAATTCTTATTGACTGCCATTCGGGTTCACTCTCCCCCGTGCTTGTTTTTACTATTTATCAAGTTACAATTCTGACAATTACCTTGGCATTTGTAAACTCACTACCACCTGATTGAGTGCTTACAACTGTTACGGATCCATCAGTATAACCTGATCCTCCTCCACCTCCACCATTTCCAGTAGTGTTTCCTCCACCACCAGTTGCTCCATTACCCCCAGTAGCTTTTCCGGGGAAACCTGCACCTGTTCCACCACCTTTGGTTTGAATTATATTATATCCTGCTTTATATCCTCTTTCAATTTCTGCAGTATTGGATACTTCTGTTCCATCCGAATTTCTGAACTTAATAGTTCCAAGATCTTCACAAGCACTCTTTCCTTGATCTCTCCAATAAACACCTTTTGTGCATGGTATGGTTCTTCCACCAGATGCTCCAGTTGCATTTGTATCTGGAGAAACTGCAGTGATAGATGTTGAAGATCCAAAAATTCCATTTGATGGTAATGTACCAGCATCAATTCTTTCTCCACCAAGTCCACCACTACTAAGTCCGGTTTCTCCTGCAACACCCACTCCACCACCAAATCCACCACCAGCATCACTGCCAGCATTACCCCCCTGACCAACACACGCAATCAAAGTTGCCTTTCTATAAAGAAATGGTGTATTAATTGAATCTATCAATCCAGCAAGAACATACTCAACATTTCTCTCCATAGTAAATCTAATTTTTGAGAACCCTCCTTCACCACCAGATCTTGATCCAACGTCAACACCTTTTGCTCCATATAAATCCATTTCCACATTTAAATCTTTATCTGGTGAATAGAAAGAATACTCTCTAATGAAAGCATTTTCAGTTGGATCCCCAGTAGAAGTTGTAATCTCATACTCTCCATTAAAAAGGTCAACAGTTGTAAGGTTTGCGGTGTCTGTATTGTTAATACCTTCAACTTTTACAAAATACTCATCTGCCGTGCTTCTCACAACAAAGTTTGCAGTAGTGCTTATTAATGGACTATTAGTAGCTTCAGCACTCACTACGGAACAGGATACAGTTTGAATACCAACTTGATCTGCAGTCAATGACAATACATTATTTCTTGATCCAGAGACAATCGTATTTCTAGTTACTATAGTATCAACTGCTGTTTTGCCGGTATATGTAATACTAGCATATCCATTACCAGAAATAGTCCAACCATCATATGCAAAAGAAGCAGTTCTTTCATCAAATCCACTTGCACCACCATTACCATCAGCATTATTACCACCACCACCAGATCCAGAACGATTGGATGGTTGTCCTCCACCACCTCCACCACCACCTTTATTAGATCCATTATCTCCAGGATCAGGTGATGAAGTACTATTAGACATTGCTGCTCTTACTCTACCAAATCCTAAACCAACACCTCTAGCATTTGGTGGTCCACCAGAACCACTTCCACCACCTCCACCACCACCAGAAGAGACAATCGTATATCTTCCTAATGTATCATCAAAAACTGCGGTGGCACCTCCACCACCTCCACCACCATGAGGTCCTGGTCCACCATTTCCTCCAGATGCATAACTACTAGCACCACCTTCACCACCTTCACCACCAGATCCACCATTTCCTGCTCTTCCAATCTGAAAGTTTAGAGTTCTATTAACATCAGTTTGTCCTGGGGCATATGGAAGTCTTCCTGCTCTTCCACCACCACCGTTTAATCCTGGTCCAGAAACACCAGCTCCACCAGCTCCACCAGCAACAACAATTGTGATGTTTCTTGCATCAATTAATTCAAGAGTGGTATCCGATGTATAAGTAAAGGATTGATTTCCTTCTACCAATGCTGTTGAACCAATAGTCTCAGTCACTGTTCCATCAGAAACAACATTTCCATTTAAAGACCATTGATAATTGACATCACCATAAGAAGAATCGGTAAGTCCTGCATTAATAGAAAATGTGGAAGTTTGATTTGCAATTGTTTCCGTAGTAGATGGTTCAGAAATTATCTCAATTAAGGGTTCTACTGTAATTGTAGCAATACCAGAGTTAAGTGGTTCATTAGTTGCATTACCAGTTCCTTTTAAGATGCTACCATACTCATCAGTTGGAGTGTAATCTGCTTCAAGATAAAATTCTCTGTTATTATCTTGAGGACTCCTGAGATTTGAGATAGTTACTGTAGTTGTTCCTGATCCACTAATATTAGTATTATCACTTAAAACACCAACATTGACTTCATACCATTGATATGAAATTACACCAATGGATGATGGTGTTGTTGATGTCCAGGAAACTGTTGCTATACCAGACATAGTTACAGATCCTGTAACTGTACTACCAACTCCTACTGGATTTTCAGTAAATGAAAGGGTAGGTCCATTTAATTCTAGATCTGTTGCAAGACCTCTTTGATAGATATTTTCCATTTATTTTTTAACTGAAGTTTTGACCACTAACTACACCATAAAGACCAGAGGATGTGAGATTGTCACCATCAAATGCTTTAAAAGAATAAATGTCTGCTTTATCAGATGTTGTAGTAACAATTGGCAGAACTCCACCCGGCCAATATACTGGAATTGCAACTCCACCATTGTCCTTGAAAGTATCTATACCAACAGAACGACCACCTGTTGAGTCTTGAGTGATCTTGATTGTGAATGATGTTGAACCTGCAGGTGGATTCTGAATCACAAATTCATTTACATCATCACTTGCAGTCAGTGTAAATGACTGTGCCTTAGAAAGGTCAACCGTAACTGAATTTGTAACAATCGTAAGTGCTTCAACATTCTCTGAATATGTCTTCAGTTTTGTATGTCCACCAATATCAAGTAGTGCTGTAGGAAGTGTAGAACCAATACCAACAGAACTAACACCAACTGAATCGACAGTTGTAATGATAGTTCCACCAGCACCTACATTTAATGTAGTTGTAGTTATTATTCCAGAGGTAATCTTACCTAAGGAATTTTGAATATCATAATTACCAACAATTGTGCTAAATCCAGCAACTGTAAGATTATTAGTGGTTACAATACCAGCAAACTTTGCTTCAGAGAAGACATGCATCGTGGTTCCTGATGAACCGACAGCACCAACAGTTAGATCAACATCGGATAGTGGTCTGGTTGTTCCAATACCAACACTTAAAACATCAACTGGGAAAATACCAGTTCCAAGTCCAGCAGAAACTGTCCTAAACAAGCTATCATTTTGAAGATTTATAAGTCCAGAACCATCACCGGTAAATGCAGTCGCAACAACCGATCCACTAAATCTAGATTCACCGACAACACGAAGTTTGAATCCATTTGCAGTTGATCCAATACCAACACCATCATTATCAATAGCAACAATTGAAGTTCCAGATCCTACTTTGAATGTAGATTCTCCAGGACTTGTAGTCGCAATACCAACTTGATCAAAGGTATTAATATCTGCATCTCTAGAGAGACTTACATTACCAAAACGTCTCCATGCATTTTCTACAGTGTAGACCCAACCAACATATCCACCTTCATTTGGATTGCTGAAGTATTCTATATCTCCAGGGTTACCAGAGAGTGTAGGACTTGCAATACCAACGGTATATTTTCTAGATACTGTTGCAGCACCTTGAAGGAATAATACATTTGATTCAACACCCTTAGGAGAGTTAACAGTAATTTTGTTATTGACAATTAATGGTCCATTGAATTTGGAAATGACCTTATTATCAGGACCACCTTCAACTTTAATGGATCTTGCGAATACACCCTCAACAGGTTCAATAACATTCAAACCTGGAAGTTCTGCAATATCCTCACCTTCTACAGTTTGAACAGGAGTATCAAAGATTTCCTCTCTACCAGTAATCGTACTGAGTCGTTTGTTACCAGAGTATGAAATACCCTTATCATTCATTCCTGTGTAGAAGTTAATTCCACCTTCTCTCTTAGTTGATTGTGCTAAGAGTTCTTCATCAACAGAGATTGCTCTATCTTGCTTATCTGGAAATGCCGTTGAGTAGTTGCCAGGACCAAATCCAACATACTCAAAGGTATGACCAGAAGCACGAATGATTGAATGTCTTCTAAGTTCAATTGGTTCAACTCTAATTTTTTTAATAACAGAATTGATTGTATGTGTAGTTGCTTTAGATCCAAGAATACCACGGAAAACATATATTGGATTTGATCCAGTTGTGGTGGTCTTGACTCTCATCATTTCACCATCAACCATCAAATAATCACCAATGTTTATATCAAGAGTTGAGATTCCTTGAATTGAAATTTGGTCTGTTGATGCATTTGAGATTGAAGAAGATATTGTTGTGGTAATTCCAGCATAAGTTGGAATCATTCTACCATCAAGATTTTCATCCTCAACAGTAATATTGCCATCATTTGAAGTAAATCCTTCTGGAAGTGCAAAGATAGTTCCAGTTGCAGTAGGAGATAAAGTGCTTACACCAAGTTGTGCTTCAAATGACGTTAATGAATTTACTTTAGTAACAACAAATGATCCATTATATTGTGTTTGTCCAGCACCAGTAATTCTTACTTTCTTATCAACACTAAGTCCATGCCTATTAATAGTGGTAAGTGTTGCAATACCAGTATTACCAGCATATGTGAAAGTGTTGACATCAATAGATTCGCCTGTTACATAGAAATATGCATCAGATGTTAATGTAACACCAACTCCAGTAACTGAGTTTGATATTTGAGTAGCAGAAATTGAAGATGCTGCAGATACTGTGACTGTTGTTGCAGACCCTACCACAACATCAGTAATTCTATACAGTTGATTGTATGTTGAATAAGAATCTGATTTAACACCAACAATTCTTACTGAATCTCCAACATTACTGTAAATATTGTCAACTTCAACAACTGCTTGAGTAAATCCAGTTGTAGTTGCAATACCAACAACATTCATAGTGTTGCCAATACCATATGCACTACCACCGTCCATGACTTTAACAGCAGTAATCGTTCCACTTCCATCAACTGTTAGTTTTGCAGTTGCGTGCTTACCAGTTGTTGATGAACCAATAGAAATCAGTTTTGCATTGTAAATATCCCCTGCAGTTCCAGATCCATATCCAGCACCACCATCAACAATAGAAAGTTTTGTAACTCTATTCAATCCATGATCATATGAAGAATGAATTGTATGAGCAGTGCCAGTTACAGAGAAAATGTCAGTGATACCTACACCAATTGCTTTATCATCGGTAAACTTATCAACAGTTTCTTTTGTAATACTATTTTTAGGGTCATTAGTATCAACAAGACCAATCAGACTAGAATTAGCAAAACAAGATGCTGGATCTGGATCAGAAACTGGATTATCTCTACTTGTTTGTGGGAAGAGTTCCTTAACTGGTTGAGAGAATTTCTCTCCAGTAAATGGTGCAACAGTAGGACTGTTAGATGCATTAAGAACACTTACATAGTAAATACCATCTTGCTCACCACTAATATACTTTTGAGCTTCTGATAATCGATAGACATAATAGGTATCAGAATATCTTTTTCTTTTAAAGAATGGAAGTGCTGTTGTTCTTGTGTCAATATCATTATCAAATGTTCCAGGGTCAGTTGTTAATCCAACTGTAAAATTCTTTGTACTAGAAATACCGATAACATTAAATTTTCTATTAAATCCACTATTTTGAGCACCGGTTGTATTATTAGAACTAATAATATTATTAAGTTCAACTGTAGATCCTATTTTAAGATCATGAGGAAGTTCGGTGTCAATTGATGCACTAGATCCATTCCAAGTTGCACCAGAAATAAACCTAAAGTTTCTCTGCTGATTTGCATTAATAATAGAACCACTACCAAAGTAAGTTTGGATTTCTCCGTCAGTTGATCCAATTGATGTATTAGATTCTTGAATAATAAATCCTTCTACTGGTGGTCTTGCAACAGCACTAGAATCTGAGGGAATGACATATCTCATTCTATATGTTTTATCAAGTCCAGATCTAGAATCTGTTCTTCTCTTAATAAAGGTTCTTGGAGTTGCTTCTCCAAGAGCAGTCGTTCCCAAACTTACAATCGTTGGATAAATGGAGTTTTCAGTTGCTGCTGTTGCAACTTTGACATACCATTGTGAATTAGTCGTGTCATATTGAACTGGGTGCCCAATATCACCTGAATTTTTATCAGATACTCTACTTACAACTTTGAGTGATCCACCGTTTTCATTGATAATAATAGGTGTATCATTAATAGCATCATTAAGAGTTTTTGCAAGTTTTATATCAGTATTTGCAGAAATCCCGGTTCCTGATGTAATTGCAAATACAACAACATTGGGAGATAATCCATCAGGTAATTGTCCACTATCACTTATGACACGAACTGATTCTCCATTGATAAAGTTATGTGCTCCAGTAAGTGTAATAACATTAGCGTTTCCACCAGAGCTATAGTTTCCAATACTGTTAATTCCAGCAATACTTCTATTAACATCAAATACTTTTTCTGAACTATAAGAAGGATCTGTAGTATTATCTGGCATGACAATACGTGCAGAATATTCAGTTACATTACCTGCCTGTGAAATAAGAACTTGTAATTGATCATTATCTTTTGCACCAACTCTAAATCCTTCTAATACATTCTCAGGTGGGACACCAGCATTTGTTTGCTCATAAAGGTAAAGATTACCAGTTGATCCAACACCTGCAACTCTATCAGTATTAGTGACATCAATAGATCCAAATTCAATAGAACTTTCTGCTAAAGAAACTTCTTTTGGTGGAATAATATGAGTAATATATCCTTGATTATCTTGACTGAATGCATCAGTTCTAAATCCAACAGATGTAAGTGCATTTGCACCAAAGTTGGAGTTTGAGTTGGTCAGTGAAATATCACCACCATTCTCAGTTACAAAGTGCTCAGAGAATCCAATTGCAAAGATAGAAACTGCCTGGATAAAGGAGTTATTAGATACTTTTACATGGAAGTTTCTATATGATGGTTTATATCTTGCTCTAGAATCATTACTAATAGTTTCATTACCAGCAACTGTTTTATCATCATAGTTTCCGGTTGATGGAGAATTTTGATTATACTTAACAAATGCATTATCATCTTTCTGCAATCCAATTCCAGTGAATTGTGCCACAACCATACTACGGAAACCAGTAGCTTTATTGCCATCTGCTTCCATACCACACATACCAAATACAGATCTCAGGGAGATGTTAAAGATATATGGTGATGCTGATGTTACAGTATCGGATGATAGTGCAAGAGTTGCTCCAGTTATTGTGGGTAATGCATTAGTAGGTGCATTTTGAACTTGATATCGAATTTCAGTACTACTTGTCCTTTCCGATACAACAAATTGACCAGAGTATCCAGATGCTGTAATTCCTTCAATACGGAAAGGAGTGTCAACATCAAGACCGGCAGCTACAGTAGATGTCGTGACTGTGATAATATTAGTTGCGGTTATTCCATCACCTGCTCTGATACTCGAAATACCAACAGATTCTCCAGTAGATCCAACAATACGGAATTCATCAATTTTAGGTTGAATATCAATCCCTGCAGAAGGATAATCTGGTTCAATTGCACGACCAGAGGACTGACCGTAAACTAGACCAACTTTTTCATAATACATGTCCAGATCAGTTCTATTTGTAGAATATGTCTGAAAAATATCATTAATATCGACATTGTTCACACCATCTGCATATTCAAAACATGCTAGTTTATGGTGTGAGAAATTTGGAACAAATGTATTTGTAGTATAATCTTTATATACAACTCCATTTGGATCACCATCAAATAAACTAAACTGCCACAGATAACATGCTCCAGTTACTCTGAATACTGCAGTTCTTTCAATATTATCATTTGTTGGATCTGGAACATATTTTGGTCTAATCTTCGTCTTACGGAGATCAAGACCAACCAAAGAAGTTCCTCTTGGAAGAATTACACCACCACGTATACTATTAAGTTTATACAGTTCATTAGTTGGTGATGCAAGATCAAAGTTGGATGTCAGATCAAATGCAGGAAGATCATTTGTAACTGTTC
>WLWF01003162.1_pt1 | contig 11041 bp, 9 predicted proteins | sample 6718331 | NCBI WGS metagenome assembly WLWF01 (sample SAMN12718692, study PRJNA515312) | sponge metagenome | isolation source: marine sponge | host: Mycale hentscheli | place: New Zealand: South Island, Marlborough, Capsize Point | collected 2003-05-01
CGGCCCTAGGCCATGCCGGAACACTTCCGGCCATGGCCCAACGTCCTGCCGGCAAGTCCGAGCCTCAAAAGAAACCTGCACCCAAGAAGCCTGCTGCCGCGAAGAAGGCCGCAGGCTCTGCGGCGGCCACCCTTCGCGCATACATCAGCGCCGCGCGAGCGGCTGGGTACCCCTACTACGTCTATACCTTGTCAGATGCCGGCGGCGTGTTCTACGTCGGCAAGGGAACGCGTGATCGCGTGTTCCACCACGAGAGACTGAGCGAGGCGGACCGCAATGCCGTCAAGCAGGCCCGCATCCGAGCATGCGGCGAGCCTCTCAAAGACGTTGTTGCGTTCTTTCAGTATGAAGATGACGCCTATCGTTTTGAGACCGAGCTGATAGCTGAAAACGCGGAGACCCTGACCAACATCAGCAGCGGGACCGTGACATCTGAGCAGGCCACCCGGGCGCGAGCCCAGGCGTTGCTTGATGGAATGCGGAGTTTTGACGACTGGGTCCCAACGCTGTCCCCGGAAAAGATGGCCTGCTGCGCTCGACTCGGCGGGTCACTGCGCGGGTTCTACGACCAACTCAGAGCCGCCGTCGTCGGTGTGATCGAGAACCCGGCAACTCGGATTTTCGTTCCTCATCGCAAATACCCGGGCGAGGAGAGGGCGCATGTCTGAGAACTCGTCCTCAACCAAGAAGCCAGCCGACTGGGAGCGCATCGAGCTGGACTACCGGGCGGGCATTAAGACCCTGCGCCAGATCGCCGACGAGAACGGCATCACCCATGGTGCTATCAACAAGCGCGCAAAGCGTGATGGATGGGAGCGCGACCTGGGTGTAAAGATCCAGGCAAAGGCCGATGCACTGGTATCCAAGGCGGCGGTATCCAGTGAGGTATCCACGGATACCAAGGTTCGGGAACGGGCCGTCATCGATGCCAATGCCCAGGCCGTGGCTGACGTTCGCCTGGCCCATCGCAGGGACATCCAGAGGGCGCGCCGCGTCACCAACACCCTGTTGGACGAACTGGAAAAACAGACCGACCCGGATACCTTGTTGCTGCTCGGCGAGCTGGGCGAGATGCTGCGGCAACCCGACGACAACGGCCAGGACCGCCTCAACGACCTGTACCACAAGGTCATCAGCCTGTCTGAGCGCTCCAAGACCATGAAGACTCTTGCCGAGAGCCTCCAGAAGCTGGTGGACATGGAGCGCACTGCGTTCGGCATGGACAAGCTTTCCGAGAAAGGCGATGAGCCTGGCGCGCTCAAGCAGATGACCGATGCCGAGCGGGCGGTGCGGCTCGCTGCCATGCTCAACGGCGGCCCAGGCGCGGCTATGGTGTTGGCCACGCTCGCGGCGAAGCGGGGTGAGAAATGACCACGCCCGCGCTGACCACTGCCGACATCCTGGATTTGCTCAAGGGTCTGGACGCGGACACGCGCGCGGAGCTGGACTCCCTGCTGCTGTCGGGCGATGCGCCCATCTGGGTTCCGCAGCCTGGCCCCCAGACCGTGGCCTTCGAGTCCGACGCCGATATCGTCTTCTACGGTGGCGCGGCCGGTGGCGGCAAGACCGATCTGCTGCTGGGCCTGCCGCTGACCAAGCAAAAGCACAGCATCATCTTCCGGCGCCAGTCCGTGCAGCTCACCGGCATCGAAGAGCGCATGACCTCGATCCTGGGCACGCGCGATGGCTACAACAGCCAGGACGGCATTTGGCGGCTGCCACAGGGCAAGGTCCTGGAGCTGGGCAGCGTGAAGGAGCCGGGCGACTGGATCAAGTACCAGGGCCGCGCGCACGACTTCAAGGGCTTCGATGAGATCACCCACTTCACGGAGCTGCAGTTCCGCTCCCTGATCGGCTGGCTGCGCACCGACGACCCGACCATCCGCCAGCGCGTGGTGTGCGCGGGCAATCCACCTACCGAGCCAGAAGGGGAGTGGGTCAAACGCTTCTGGGCGCCGTGGCTGGAGCCTTCACACCCGAACCCGGCCAAGCCAGGCGAGCTGCGCTGGTTTGTGACAAATGAGAAGGGCGAGGATCAGGAGGTTCCTGGCCCTGAGCCCGTGATGGTGGGCCCGGACCTGATGACGCCCAAGAGCAGGACGTTCATCCCCTCTAGCGTGAACGACAACCTATTCCTGCTGTCCACGGGCTATAAGGCCACGCTGCAGTCCTTGCCCGAGCCGCTGCGCAGCAAGATGCTGAACGGCGACTTCAACGCGGGCAGCGCGGACCCGGCCTGGCAGGTGATCCCCACCGAGTGGGTGAAGGCGGCGCAGGCGCGGTGGAAGCCACGCGAAGCCAAGGGCGGCATGACGGCCCTGGGCCTGGACCCTGCGCGCGGCGGCATCGACAAGACCTCGGCGGCGCGGCGCCACGGCGCCTGGTTCGATGAACTGATCACCGTGCCCGGCGCGGTCACCAAGGACGGCCCGACCACGGCTGGCTTTGTCACGCCCCTGGTGCGCGACGGCGCGTGCATCTGCGTGGACAGCATCGGCATCGGCTCCAGCGCGCTGGATTTCATCGTGGGCCTGAACCTGCTGGTGCTCGCGGTCAACGGCTCGGAAACGTCCAACGCCATGACCAAGGCCGGCAATCTGCGCTTTCGCAACCGGCGCGCGGAGATGTACTGGCTGCTGCGCGAGGCCCTGGACCCGACGAACCCCAATCCCATTGCGTTGCCGCCAGACCCCGAGCTGCTGGCCGACCTGACAGCCGTTCGCTACAAGGTCGTGACCCTGGGCCGGGTCGCGGCGATCCAGATGCTGTCCAAGGACGACATCCGCAAGGCGCTGGGCCGCTCCCCTGACAAGGGCGACGCGGTGGCAATGACCTTTGTCCAGGGCATCCCTGAGCCCGGCAGTAAGCGCCATGAATACGAAGAACCCGAAGAGACCGATTGGAGGCTCAATTGATCAACACCAGCACGATGGACGTGGACTCGCCCGAATCCGAGGGTTCTCTCGACGCCGCGGATGATGATCTGCGCATGGGTGAGGGCGAGGTGTCGCTCCACGAATACACGGAATGGCTGCGCGAGATGGACGAGGAGCCGCCATGGCGCATCGCGGCGGACAAGGAGATGGACTATGCGGACGGCAAGCAGTTGGACACCGAGCTGCTGAACGCTATGAAGGAGCAGGGCATTCCGCCGGCCATTGAGGATCGCATCGGGCCCACACTGCGCGCGCTCACGGGCTACGAGCAGACCACGCGCACGGACTGGCGTGTCACGGCCAACGGCCAGACGGGCAGCAAGGATGTGGCAGACGCGCTCAACGTCGAACTGAACGAGGCCGAGCGCGAGTCCCATGCCGACGATGCCTGCAGCGATGCCTTCCGGCCCCAGGCCGCCGTGGGCTTCGGTTGCGTGGGCGTGCAGCGCGTGAGCGACCCCACTCAGTACCGCTATAAATGCGCGGTCGTGCGCCGTAGCGAGGTGCGCTGGGACTGGACGGCCGAGGAGTGGGATCTCAGCGACGCGCGGTATTTCAAGCGGGACAAATGGCTGCATCCTGAGCGCATCGCGCGCGCATTTCCGCAGGCGCGCGAACTGATCCTGTCCTGTGGCCGCAATGGCGCCACCTGGTGGCAACAGGGCTACCCGGGCCGGCTGGCCAACCAGGGCGGCAGTTCCACGGGCCTGACCAATGCGGGCCAGGATGCGCGCGGCTGGACGGTGGAAGAAGCGCGCTGGTACGACCGCACCAACAAGCAGCTGTGCCTGACCGAGCTTTGGTATCGGCGCTGGGTCGAGGTGGTGCTGATCGAATCACCCGACGGCCGGGTGGTGGAGTACGACGCGGGCAACCAGGCCCACAACTACGGCTTGGCCACCGGCATGACCAAGGCATTCAAGGCCATCGTGGCCAAGGTGCGCCGCAGCTACTGGCTCGGGCCGCACAAGCTGCACGACAGCCCCTCGCCATACCCGCACAGCCATTTCCCCTACGTGATCTTCTGGGGCTTCCGTGAGGATTCCACGCGCGTGCCCTATGGCTACGTGCGCGGGCTGATCTATCAGCAGGACAGCTTGAACAGCGGCACGGCGCTCATGCGTTGGGGCCTGTCCGCCTATCGTGTCGAGAACACCAAGGGTGCGACGGATATGCCGGACGCGGTCCTGCGTCGCACCATCGGCCGCCGAAACGCCCACGTGGTGCTGAACCAGGAGCACATGGCCAAGCAGGGCGCTCGCTTCGAGGTCAAGCGGGACGTGCAGCTCACCGAGCAGCAACACCAGCTCATGAACGACTGCCGCGCGGTCTTCGAGCAGCTGTCCGCGGCGCCGGCGGCCTTCACGGGCCAGCGCGGCAACGCCACCAGCGGTCTGCAGGAGCGCACTCAGCTGGAGCAGGCCAATCAGGCGCTGGGCGAGATCATGGGCAACTTCCGCCGCGCGCGCACCCTCATGGGCGAGATGCTGCTGGCCATGATCGTCCAGGACCTGGGCGCCAAGGAAAAGACGGTGATCATCGAGGGCGATGCCGTCACCGAGGATCGTTCGGTGGTGCTCAACAAGATCGAGACCGACCCGGCCGGCTACACCTACCTGAGCAACGACGTGCAGCGGACCCTGCTGAAGGTCCAGCTCGAGGACGTGCCCAGCACGCCCGGCTATCGCTCTCAGCAGCTGTATGCGATGCAGGAGGTCATCAAGACAATGCCGCCACAGTTCCAGCAGGCCGCCATGCCCTACATGGTTGCGCTCATGGACACGCCGTACAAGCGCGAGATCATCGAGGCCCTGCGCGCGGCTGGCTCCCAGGAGAGCCCGGAGCAGGTCGAGCAGCGGATCCAGCAGGAGGTGCAGGCCGCGTTGTCCAAGGCCGGCCACGACCTCAAGGCGCGCGAGCTGGAGATGAAGGAGCGCCTGACGGACGCACAGATCAAGAAGGTGATGGCCGACGCCGTGCAGGTCGGCGTGCAGGCTGCCTTCTCGGCCATGCAGGGCGGGGCCCAGGTCGCCATGAATCCGGCCATCGCGCCCATCGCCGACGCCATCATGCAGGGCGCGGGTTACCAGAAGCCCAATCCAGGGGGCGACGATCCGGACTTTCCGGTGCCGGGCGCGGCGGCCGGCAGTCCTGCGCCGCAATCTGGCGGCCCGGGCGCTGCCGGTGATATCGGCCAGGTGCGCGAGAACACCAGCCCTGCATTCCCGCCCATCCCACAGGAGCCGTTGCGCGGCATGCAGGGCATCGAAACCGCCTCACCCGACGACAACCTGCCCCAGGGCGGTTGATTCCATTGGCTTCGGCCAGCGCCGCCTCCGGGCGGCGTTTTCATTGCCGCTCTGTCTAGGGTTGGTCTTTCCTCCCTCGCTTTTTGACACTGCTTCCAAGCCATGGCGCATGTCGCTGTGGCGATGACTGCGGCGCTTCGGCGCTGCGGATTCAAGAGCAGATGGCGCGGCGCCCAGGCGCTGCTCCGGATTGCTGGCCCATGCGGCCACGGCGATATGTGGCGGGACAGGCATGACGACATCACAACAGGATTCTTTTGAAAGCGCGGGCGGCGAATTGTCGGCCGATCAGTTGACCCAGATGCTGAACGCTGGGTTGCATGGCGATACCTCGGCTGTGTCCGAGGAACCCGGCGGCGCGCCAGCGACCGCCACTGATCCGGCAAGCACTCCTGCTGCACCCGCTGTGGAAGCGGTAGCGAAGCCCGGGAGCGATGCTGCGCCGGCCGAGGCAGACCCGGCAAATGCCGTGGTGCTGGCCAAGGACGGCAAGCACACCATCCCCTACGAGAAGTTGGAACAGGCACGCCAGGGCGAACAGCGCTGGAAGTCTGAGGCCGAGCGCGAGACCGCCCGTGCCGCCGCAGCCGAGGCCGCTCTGGCCGAGTTGCAGGCGCAGGCGGGCCAACGCGCGGCCGACGGCAAGGCCCCGACCGAGACAGACAAGCTGGCGGCGCAGGCAGGCGCGGCCATCGAGGCTGGCGCGGACCCGGAGCTCTTCGGTGACTACTCGGAAGAAGGGCTTCGCGCCGGCATGCTGAAGCTGCACGCGGCCACCCGCGAGCAGCTGAAGGCAGAGCTGAAGGCGGAACTGCAGGCGGAGGTCGAGCGCGAGCTGGCGCCCCTGCGTCAGCACCGCCAGGCCTCGGCCGAAGAAGTGCACTCGAACGCCATCTATACGGCGCACCCCGACGTGGATTCCATCGCCCAGAGCGCGGAGTTTGACGCATGGCTCAAGGCCATGCCCAGCTACGCGCAGAACGCCGCTCGCGGCGTGCTGGACGGCGGCAGCACCGAGCAGGTGATCGAGCTCTTCAAGGATTACAAGGCCGCGACTGGCGCTTCCGCCGCGCCCGCTCCAAAGGATCCCCCGAACGACCCGGCCAAGGCCGCCAAGGAAAAGCTGGCGGCCCTCGCAGTGCCCGTGCCCAACAGCCTCTCGGACATTCCGGGCGGCCGTCCAGGCGGCGGGTCGCTGTTCGAGCGGCTGGATTCGCTCGAAGGCATGGAGCTCTTCAACGCGATGGCCGACCTCACGGAGGAGCAGCGCGAAGGGTTCCTCAACCGAAAAACCTGAACTGAGCGAGGACTGACATGACCAAGACCGCGATGTCGGCCAGCGACAAGCAAAAGCTGGTGCAACAAGCCGTTGGCGTTTTCACTGCGACGCAGAAGCGCCACTCCAACATCAACCGCCTGACGGGCAAGTTCCCGAAGATCGATACAGCCGCCAGCTCGATTGCCAACCAAACGAGCAACACCATGCCCATCGTCCAGACCATGGACATGGGCAAGGGCAAGGGCGACGAATTGAAGTTCAACTTCGTCAACCCCGTGGGCGGCATCCCCATCATGGGCGGCGAGTACGCTGCTGGTCGCGGTGAGGGCGTGAGCCTGTCCGAGGACCGCCTGCGTGTGAACCAGGCCCGCTTCCCGCTGGACCTGGGCGGCGTGATGGACGAAGTGCGCAGCCCCGTTGACATCTACCGCCTGGCCAAGCCGCTGCTGCAGAGCGCCATGGACAACTACGAGGACCAGCTTTCGCTGGTGCACATGGCCGGCGCGCGCGGCTTCGAAGACAACATCACCTGGCGCATCCCCCTCGCGACGGATCCACGCTTCAACAAGGTGGTGGTGAACCGTGTGAAGGCTCCGACCAAGAACCGCCACTTCATCGTGGACGGGGATTCGGTCCAGCGCTTCAAGGTGAATGGCGGCGAGGTGGACCTGACCACGGCCGACATCATGAAGATGTCCAACGTGGACGCCATCCGCAGCTTCCTCGGCCAGATGGTGCTGCCGCCGCCGCCCGTGGAGTTCGACGGCGACGAAATGGCCAAGGACAGCCCGTTCCGGGTGCTGCTGGTGTCGGATGCCCAGTACGAGAAGTTCGCCACCGACCCGAACTTCCGCAACTACCAAGCCCAGGCTCTGGCCCGCGCCCGCAACGCCAAGGATCACCCGCTGTTCCGCAACCCCGAAGTTGCGCTGTGGAGCGGTGTGCTCATCGTCAAGATGCCCAAGCCCATCCGCTTCTTCGCGGGCGACGAGATCAAGTACTGCACCCAGTTCGACAGCGAGACCGAGGCCGGCGTGATCGTGCCCCAGTCGTTCGGCGAGACCTTCGCCGTGGATCGCGCCATCCTGCTGGGCGGCCAGGCCCTGGCCAAGGGCTACGCCAAGAGCCGTCACAACGGACTGCCGTACTTCTGGAAGGAGCAGGACGACGACTTCGAGGACAAGCTCGAAGCGATGATCGGCGGCATCCTGGGCGCCTCCAAGATCCGCTTCGCCGTGAACATGGGTGATCGGGTCGAGTTCACCGACCACGGCGCCACCGTGATCGACACCGTGGTGCCGATCTTCGGTCGCAGCCTGTAAGGCCTGGGGCAGGGGGCTCGGCCCTCTGTCTCGCTTTCTGAACTTCCAAAGGAGCCAATCATGGCAAAGATCAAAATCCTCGGCGCCGACCGCAACCAGTTCGGCGGCGCTCGTCCCTATGGCAACGTGACCACCATCCGCAGCGTGCTGGAAACGGGCGCCACGGGCATCCCCGTGCGCTCCAACGCCCTCGCGGCGCTGGCCGTCAACGATGTCGTGCAGATCAACACACTGCAGCCGGGCTTCCTGGTCGAGGCGGTGTCGCTGGTCGTGTCCAACGGCTTCGGCACGGGCGTCACTGCCTCGCTGGGCTTCGAGTACACCGACGGCGTGGACCGGCCCGAGCTGCCCCAGGCCGCCAACTACTTCGGCGCCGGCATCGACCTGGCCACCGTGGCCAACCTGCGCCTGAACCTGACCAAGAAGCTGGCCAAGTTCCCCGCCGCAGTGACGCTGCTGCTGACCATCACGGGCGCCGCCGTTGCCGAGGCCGGCTACCTGGATCTCATCGTCCACGGCGAAGGCCTGGGCATCGACTGACCCCGCCGCGCGGCCAAAGGGGCGGCGACGCCTCTTTCCGCGCTGGCATGAACCGCAGAGGCTCATGATGACCAATGAACCCAAAGTCGCGGTCCAGTACATCGGGCGCCGCCCCTCGTACACCGACCGCCTGTATGGCACCGGCCTCTCGTTTGATGCCGAGCAGGTGCGCGGCCTTCCGGCCTCCATCGCCAAGAAGTTCTTGCGCCACGGCGACATGTTCCAGCGCGCTGCGGTGGCGGATGACGGGGGAACGGGGCAGGGCGAGCAGCAGCCCACCATCACACCGTTGGACGATACGACCGCCCAACTCGCCGAGGCACAGCGCCTGCAGGACGAGCAGCGTGCCAAGGACATGCGCCGGCAGGAGCTGCTGGATCAAGTCTCCAACATGGACAAGGACGGGCTGCAGGTGTTCGCCAAGGACACCTACAACCAGGTGGTGCCCAAGACCATGACACTGGAGAACATGCGCGCTAAGGTCTTCGCCTTCATTGACGAGTACGGCCCGCTATGAACCTGAAGCAGCTGGTCACCCAGTTCCGCAGCGATGCGGACGACCGTTTGGAGCCATTCCGCTGGAGCCAGGACGACATCCGTTCCTGGCTCAACGAGGCCCAGGCCGAGGCTGCGGTGCGTGGCCGGCTGCTGCTGGACGACTTCACGCCGGGCCTGTGCGAGATCCCTGCGGTGGCGGGCCAGGTCAACTATCAGCTGCATCCGAAGGTCTACGAGATCGCGGACATCCGCTTCGTCCCTGCGACGGGTGAGGAGGGGCGGTGTCTTGACCTGGTCACGCGCGAGTACCTGGATCAGAAGGTTCCGCGCTGGCGCGACGCCCCTGCAGGTATGCCTCGGTATGCCATCCAGACCGAGAAGCGGCTGCGCCTGGCGCCTGCCCCGCGCATGGCCGGCACGTTGAAGCTGGAGGCCTACCGCCTTCCGCTGGTTGCGTTGGTCAGTTCCGTGGAAGAGCCGGAGATCCACGAAGCCCACCACCCCTACCTTGTGCACTGGGCCCTGTATCGCGGCTTCGGGCAGCCGGATTCCGAAGGCTTCGACCCAGAGCGCGCGGCCCAGGCCTATGCCGTGTTCGAGCGGTACTTCGGCATGCGGCCCGATTCCGATCTGCGGCGCAGCACGCGCCACGACGAACCCCAGGTCACGGTCGTCCATTCCCTGTGAGAGCAGGAGGAGAAAAGCATGCGTGGATTCGATCCCGAGAAAATGAAGCAGGCCAGGGCAAATGCGCTGGCCAATCAGCCACGGCTGGGGTTCCGGCCGCGCGGGAGTGGTGGGCAGCAGGAGGAGAGTCAACCGGGGCCCGGCCTCGGCTTCGGCCCCACATCGGTGTTGGAGGCCCGAAAGGCCCAGGCCCAGAACCAGGCGCCCGACTCCATCCCCGGCATGTTCAAGCCGGGCGAGTTCGTCCTCCCACCCGATACCGTCCACGCCATGGGCGGCGCGGGCGCGCTGCAGGCAGCCGTCGATGCCACCCACACACCCGCTGCTGAAGAGGCTTGGGTTCCGCGCGGCTTCAAGCCCAAGGTGTTCTTCGCCAACGGGGGGCGGCCTGAAGACCAGATCCCCATGGGTGGCCAGCGTCCGGCGCCTGCACCCGACGGCTCCCAGGACAACCCGATGAATTCGGAGCTGGGCCGGAACGTGACCAACACCCTGGGCGCATTGCCTGGGGCTGCCAGCGTGCCGGGTGCCGTCGCGCGCGTTGCCGGTGCGGGTGCTGGTGTGTTCTCGGGCGCAGGCCAAGCCGCAGGGCTCGCCGGGCGCGCGGCCACCGCTGCAGCACCTTTGGGCGTGCCCGCAGCCGGCGCCGTGGGCCTGGGCGCGGCCTACCAGGCTGAACGGCCCGTGGGCGGCCTGCCGTCCCTGCGCACGACCAGCTCCACAACCCCAGCAGCGACTCCTGGAAGCAGTCCCGCCAGCGGCACGGCGCTTGCCAGCTCTGGCGCCAGCATGGGCCCGCCGGATGCCGCGGCCCCGTCCGAAGTGATGCCGGGTGTATACCGCCGCGGCAACAGCTACGCCGACAGCGCACAGGCCGCGGCCCTGGGCGACCAGCCGCGCGGCCTTCCGTCCTGGCAGAACCAGAACGCGGCCAACAACCTCGCAGGCCAGCAACAGGCCGAATCCATGGGCCGCGTGCAGGCCGCCATGGCGCCGCCACCCACATCGCCCATCCAGCGCGTGGCCATCATGGGCTCCGGGGACGCGCGCGGATTCCGCCGTGCCAGCAACCTGCGCGCATCAGATCGCGGCGACCTGGCGCGCCTGCAGGAGGCCCAGCGCTACGACACCCGCCTGGGCTTCGCGGCCGGCCAGCAGCAGCTGGAGCGCGACCGCATCGCGGCCGAGAACTTCGGCGCCGCGGCCGCGGCGGCGGGCGCGAGCGCGGCGCCGACCTGCGCTACAACATGGAAATCTCGCTGAACGACGCCTATGCGGGCAAGGCGGCGCAAATCCGCATTCCGACGTCGGTGACCTGCGAGGCCTGCTCCGGCTCCGGCGCCAAGGCCGGCACCAAGCCCAAGACCGCCTCGTTGTTCAAGTCGATGGACCTCGACTCCATCGACCTCGCGGCAGCCGTGAAGCTGCTGGAGCTGCCACGCGAGGTGGGTGTTGACCCTGCCGACGGCC
>WLWF01003163.1_pt1 | contig 11040 bp, 10 predicted proteins | sample 6718331 | NCBI WGS metagenome assembly WLWF01 (sample SAMN12718692, study PRJNA515312) | sponge metagenome | isolation source: marine sponge | host: Mycale hentscheli | place: New Zealand: South Island, Marlborough, Capsize Point | collected 2003-05-01
TGTGCGGGGTGGCTGGCGGGGCCGCAGCGCCCCCAGATCGGGGCCGTCAGGTGGGGTTGTTCGGGTTTTCGGGGTCGGGCTTGGGAAATTTGTTCGGGATGCTCATCGGGCTTCCCAGCGCCTCTACTACATATAGACATTTTATCGGGATTCGGGCCGGGGGACAACTTGCCAGCGATGACAACCCGATAAATTGTTCGGGTTAGCTCCCCCGGACCGCTGGGATTCCCCGGCATCTCCAGCCCGGCAGATTCCCCGGCGACCCAGCAGCTCCCCGGCATACAACCCGAACAATTGTTCGAGTGAAGGCCCGGCGCTGGCAGCACGGCCTGGCATAAATTATTTTATCTTTTTGTGTTGACATATAATATAGAGTGGGATATATTGGGATTAGTCTAGTTAAGAGGAGAAAGACAAATGTATCAAGTTTTAGGATATGCTGACACATCTGGATCAGCAATGCTTCATGAGACTGATAACTACAGTGAGGCAAAGAGTTGGGTCGTTGGTTATGTTCGTAACGATGGCCTACGTCAATCTGGATGGGAAGAGCTTCTTATTCAGAATAACGATGGAGAGCCTCAATCAGCGTTCGATAAATATGGTTGGACACATTATTAATCATCGGGCCTGACCCTTCGGGGTCGGGCCTTCGGGCTTCGGGGTATCGGGGTTCGGGATCGGGGTATATATATCTATATATATACATAGATATATATACATATATACACACATATACACACACACGTTCCTTATAAATATAAAAAAAATTGATTTTTTGCGCTGGATTTTTCCAGCGTTTTTTTTGGCTGGAAAGCATAAGCCGAACAATTGTTCCAGATAATCCCAAATAATCCCTTGTATTATGGGATAAAACCATGCTAAAAGACCTTATCGGCAACGCTTTTGTTGGCGATATCTAGCAAAAAAGGAAACAAAAACAATGACTTACTATTCAAGACAGCATGAAGACACAAATGCCGCAGAGCGTGAAATTAATTTTTTGGCCTGCGATATGATCGCCAGAGATATTGGTGATAACGGAAATTCGATTAGCGATATGGTTTACTGGTATGGACGTAGTCCTGCGTTGATCAGGCACGTTATTGAAGTGGCATTGCCCAAAAAGGGATATCACTTGGAATATTGGGTTTGGTTTGATGAAAAAGATCAAGGTGATCCAGACGACTATCAGCCCAATCAAAAAGTGGATGTTTGCGTAAAATTAAAAGATGACACATTTTTCAACGGAGGTGCATTCTAATGATTTACACATTTGGAATAGAAATCGAAACCGCAGGCGTTTCAATATCACGCATACAAAATGCATTTGATAGAGCAGGTATAAAGGGATGCGATGTAAAACCAGACGGTACACCAAACGTTGACGCTGAAATCGTATTGCCACCATTGGGTGATTGCCAAGTAGCAAAGGAATATCTCGAAAAGATTTGTTCTACACTTTCAAACGTTGGCGCGGACGTAAACAGATCATGTGGATTGCACGTTCACATTTCAAACGCGCCATTAAGTGAAGACACACATGCGGCACGTTTTACTGGTGATAGCATTTTGCATAAAGAACGCACTGGACGTTTCTTATCGCAACATGGTGATACAATGGACGATTTAATTGTTAAGGATATCATGCAACGTTATGAACGCCAACAAACAGCAATCAATCGCATGTTCCCAAATTCACGCACAAACAATCGCTATTGCAATCCATTAAACGCAACGCGAATTGAGAACGCCAATACTATTCAAGAGTTAAACCACGGTAAATTCTTTGCCATTAATTTGGACACATGGCGCAATGGCACAATTGAATTTCGCCAACATAGTGGAACAATCGACGCCACCAAAATTTGGAATTGGGTACAGTTTATTCTTAATCTAGTAAACTGGACACAAACCGAACGCGTTGACACCAACGCATCTAGAACAATTGTTACTGATACACCCGTTGATCCGTTTCGCAGAAATTCACGCGTTGGTGTCCAGTATACCATGATGAGAAATGACAATGGCGCAACAACGCGTGACATCATGGACGCGACTGGATGTAGTGAGCAACGCGTCCGCGCGGCGGTTTCTGAAATCAGAAATCGCGTTGGTGATAATGCCGTTGTCACCCACACCCAACAATCAAACGGCGCGTCTTATGGTGATGGTACAGACCATACGCGCTACCAAGTTTTACAGACCATCGAAGAACAAACTGGTGGCGTTGCATTGCTTCCAGAAAATCGCATTGGCATTGCATCCGTTTGGGCGGGATTGTCGGATGAGTTATTCGAATATTGGAACGACAGAATAGATGAGTTGGCGCGATAGCGCCAATCACACTTCACAGCCCCAGAATTGCCCGCCTAGCGCGGGCTTTTTTGTTTTCCAAGGTACCCTAAGCAATCCGAACAATTGTTCTAAAATCGGGGTATATGGGGGCTATGCCCCCCCCTATATTTTAGACTGTATCGGTGCAGCACATACACAGTGTTTTCCACGAACAATCACCAGAAAAAAACTTTTTACTGCGTATGGGACCCATAGGGGGTCAAAAAAATTTTTTACAAAAAAAACATTGACCTGTCCCATAAACCGCCATAAGTTCCCAGAAAAGGATAAATTATGCCTAAATACAGGTTAACATATGGCACTGACGATGAGTTTTTTGCTCAGACTGCTGGGGAGGTAGTTCCTATGTTGCATGATCGTCATGTTACTGGTGGTATTGATAATGAGCGTAGTTTTCTTCGTCGTTTAGCTATGGAGATGTGCGCATGGAACGGTAAAAACTACTGTTTTCATAGCCGAGATGCGTTAGCGAAGAGCATGATTGAAAATGGTTTGTTAGAGATGATTGATTAAATCTTTGTAAATTGTTAGAGTTACAACAATTGACATCGGAGATTTTAAATGAATGTACGCATGATGCCCCCACAAGGCCCTATGGGACAACCAATGCCAATGGGTGGAGCGCCTGCCCCAATGGGGGGTCCGCCTCCGATGCCGATGGGTGGTCCGATGCCTGTTCCGCCGATGCAGCCTACGGCTGGTCAGCAGAATAAAAAGGGTTTGGGCAGTACGTTTGGTGGAAATGCGCAGGGTCGCGGTCAGTTTAAGAATTTTATGTCTGCGAAGAAGCAGACGAGTGCTTTGGTTCCTCAGATGCAGCCTTCGATGCAACCTATGGGTTCGGCTCCACCTATGGCACAACCTATGGCTGCACCACAGCCTATGTTACCGGGACCTGCTCCACAGATGATGGGTGCGATGCGTCCTATGGGGAATGCGCAGGTTAGCATGCCTATTCAGGCTGGGCGTCCGATGCGAGGTAGTCAGGGTGGATTGGGCAGTGCGCCTGTTCAGTTGAACCGTGGTGGTGAGGTTGAGATTCCACGCCGTACTGACATTTATGGTCAGGATCATATGTTGGCGTATATTCGTCCTGATGAGGCTGATTTATTGAAGGGTTTAGGGGGCATGGGTACTCCGGGTCCCGGTGGTGTTCCACAGTTTGGTTTCTGGGATGTAGTAGACTCCATAGCAGGCACTAATTTTTCTGGTAACAATCCATCTAGTGGCAGTAGTTCTAATAATAATTCTAGTTCTGGCGTGTCTGATTACGAGCAAGCGGCTTTTGGCACTACTCAAGAGAATTTTTACAACAATCAGCCAACTAACACAATTACTACTAATTTTAACGATGATGACGATGACAATACATCGACCACAGTAACTACAACGCCGACATCGTATGTAGATACGTCTTCTCTTGCTGGTATTAGCGATGCATCTGGTATTGATTACACTGGCGGTAATACTAACACAATTACTACTAATTATGATAGCGGCTACGATGATGCGGCTTACGATGGTTCTCAAGCTGGTTTTTATAACGATGGTGGTTTTGGCACTGACAGTGATGATGATGATGATGACAGTGATACTGTTACTGTTGTGACCACGCCGACATACACGGATACGTCTACGCTTGATGGAATCAACGATGCTTCTGGTTACACTGGTGGCAATACTAACACTGGTAGCAGCTATGTGGATACGTCTACGCTTACTGGAATTAGCGATGCTTCTGGTACTGACTACACTGGTGGCGATACTAGCACTAATACTGGCACTGATAGTGGTTCTACTACAGTTCCTGATCCTGTATATGTTCCTCCGCCCACTTACTATGATATGTATGGCGGTGAGCATGATACTCAGGAGGCTGCTAATGCGGCTGATAAGGCATATACGGATTCTCAGCAACAGGCTATTGATATAGCTTCTCAGACTGATGGTCAGGCGGGTTATACGTCTGGTGGTTATGAGTATGAGGGTCCTGATTTTGATTTTGATTCAGGTCAGCAGCAGAGTGAAGCAAGTAATAACACTGCGAAGCTGATGAATGATTACAGCACGATTAGTGATGATTATAGTACATTTCAGGGCAATGACCTGAGTACGGGTGATGGAAACACGATTGGCTACTCGACTGGCGGATCGAAGGTTGGTTATGCAGCGGTTGTAAATCCTGTAACTGGCGGCATTGATATATACACACCGGGCAGTGAGAGCATTGAGAAATCTTTTGCTGCTGAAGAACTGACGGAAGCGTTGAATTATTTAACTGACGGTGATGTTGATTTAACGAATTTGGATGCTCCTGCTGATCTTTTGGCAGGTTCTGTGACTGGCACTGAGACTGGTGATGTTGGTTTAACATCTGGTGTAGACGCTATTGATGACATTATTCAGCGTTTAGACACTGAGGGCTTGGACAGTTTTGGCTATGATGGCACTGATGCTGAACGTTTATCTGGTATGAATACGGCTAGTTTTTCTGGTGATTTGACTGGTATTCCTGACGATGCGTTAGATTTTGTTGATGATTCATTTGAGGTTGATTTATTTGGTGATGATGACTACACGCCGACTTCTGCTGAGTTAGCTGCTCAATTAGAGGCTGAAGGATTGACGAATATAACGCCTGATCCTTTATCGGTTGAGGAGCAAGCTGATATTTCGGGTGGAAGTTATGCTTTCGGGCCAGATAGGGCTGATGAGATTAGGAGTAGTGATCTTGATTTATTAGCAGCAGATGCTCTTGCCAGTGGAGAATATGACGATACGATACTTGGTCAGGGCGAAGGTGGTTTAGGTTCTGATGCAGATACTGCTGGAATTGAAGATGTTGCTGGAAGTTTTGAAAACCTTCTTAATACTCAGCCTGTAGATCAGTCTCAAATGGATGTTATTGCCAATACAATCAGAGAACTTGAGGGTTTTGGCGATGATACTTACTTCGATGTTAATGCTGAACGCGCTGGTTATGGCAGTGACACGAAAACTGATCCTGTAACTGGTGAAGTTACGCAGATTGAGCCGGGTATGACAGTTACGAAAGAAGAAGCGGAAGCTGATTTAAATCGTAGGTTAACAACCGAGTTTATTCCGAGCGTTGTTAATGCTGTGGGTGCAGATACGTTCTACGCTATGGACCCCACCACGCAGGCTGCGTTGACTTCGATTGCGTATAATTATGGCGCTAATTGGGCTGAAAAGCTACCAAGTTTGGCTGAAGCTGCGAAAACTGGTAATACGGACTTGATTGCTGATGCGATTGAGGATCGTTCGGTAGACAATGATGGTATTAACGCGACTCGACGTTTGCGTGAGGCTGAAATGGTTCGCTCTGGCGTTCCGTTAGGCGGCGATACTGATATTTACGCTGAAGATGATGTTGCACTTGCTGGAACGCCAACGGGTAAAGGTACTGGTGTTGGTGGCGCTGACACAGAAATTGTGACAGAAGTTACTGAAGGTACAGGTCAGACAGCTACTGAAGCGTACTTGAGTGCGATGAAGAAGGTAGGTTCTGGCTACGATCCTGACAGCACAGACCCGAACGATCCTAACAGACTAACTGCTATGGAGCAACAAGCGTTGTATGGCGCTCGTGGTCAGACTCCAAACGCGGCTGAGACAGCGTATTTGAACAGCTTGCTGCGTGGTGTAAAGCATAAAGAAGATGGTCCGATTGATAATCGTCGGTACATTGAGACACCAATTACATATGGCTCAACTTATAATACTGAAACTGGTGAATTTGAAGGTTCCAATGAGATTACTGGTGGCGGAGAGCGTATTGAGAATCCTAATTTTGGCAAGCAGACGCATAAAGCGGGTGATTATGTTGTTGAGCAATCTGGTTTAGAAACTTTTGGCAACTTAATAGTGAAGGGCATAGACTTCTTCTTGAATCCGTTGACGATCTTGGGTGATAAATACAGCCTTGAGAATATGAATGAAGCCTATGTTCAGGAACAGCTTGATGCGTACAAGAATGGCGGCACGTTTGTTTATGACGGTGCAGGCACTGTGGTTGGCATTGCTGACGCGAACTATGACGCGGATGGCGATGGTGAGAATGACAGTGTAGTTCTTATAGGCGACGATGGAGAATACACTGTTAGCAGTGGTCGAGTTGGTGTTGAGGATGTTGATAACAGCAATCAATATTCTGATACTGACGAAGACATAGATGACATTGATATTGTAGATTCAAATACAACTTTTACAAACACTGAAGGTGGTGTTCTCACATCTGATCCTGACAATAGAAAAGAAGAAACTGGCGATGATGAGACTTTCGTTGATCCATGTCCAGAGGGCTTTGTTTTAGACCCAGTGTTAGGTGAATGTGTGCCGATTGATGAGGTTGATGCGACAGCAGGTACTCCATCTTTAGGTGATGTTATTCGCCCTGATACGGGCAGTGGTACTCCAACTCCAACACCCACACCTGCGGCTGGTGAGCCTATGATAATTCGTGGGCCGAAGCAGTTTAATGTCGGCGGTGCGGTAACACCTAACATTGATAGATTTATGCAGTCTTTAGGGGCTTAAAATGAATGATTTAAGCGACTTTTCGAAGTACCTCACAGATGAGGAACTAGCAAAGGTCGCTCCTATGTTGGAGCGTTTGCAGACGCTTGATAAGCGTGTTGAGAAACAGGACAACTACATGAGTTTTGTGAAGCATGTTTGGCCTCAGTTTATTGAGGGCAGGCACCACAAGATTTACGCTGAGAAGTTGCAGGCCGTGGCTGATGGCAAAATCAAGCGGTTGATTATTAACATGCCGCCTCGACATACGAAGTCAGAGTTTGCGAGTTATTTATTTCCTACTTGGTTGATGGGTAAGCGCCCTGATTTAAAGATTATTCAGGCAACGCACACGGCTGAGTTGGCTGTTGGTTTTGGTCGTAAAGTAAAAAATTTAATTGATAGTGAGGAGTTTAGAGATGTCTTCCCTAATGTCAGTCTTGCGACAGACGCCAAGGCGAGTGGTCGTTGGAGTACGAACGGCGGTGGTGAGTATTATGCGGTTGGTGTTGGTGGTGCCTTGGCAGGCCGTGGTGCGGACTTGGCGATCATTGATGACCCGGTTTCGGAACAAGACGCGTTAAGTGTTACTGCATTAGATAACATTTACGAGTGGTACACTTCTGGTCCGAGGCAGCGTTTACAGCCCGGCGGTTCGATTATTATTGTTATGACGCGATGGAGTATTCGTGACCTGACTGCGAAGGTTTTAGCCAAGCAGAGTGAGAAGGGTGCGGACCAGTGGGAGATTGTTGAGTTCCCTGCGATTATGCCATCTGGTAATCCTTTGTGGCCTGAGTATTGGAGCTTGGATGAGTTAGAGGGCGTTAAGGCTTCTATTCCTGTTGCCAAGTGGAACTCTCAGTATATGCAGAACCCTACTGCTGAAGAGGGTGCGATTATTAAACGTGAGTGGTGGCAGAAGTGGGAGAAGGAAGACCCACCCCCTTGCAGTTACATCATTCAGAGTTACGATACTGCGTTTAGTAAGTCTGACAGGGCTGATTACAGTGCTATTACAACTTGGGGTATATTTGACGAAGATCAGACAAAAGAGGATCAAATCGTTCTTTTAGACGCTGTTAGGGGTCGGTGGGAGTTTCCTGAATTAAAGGAACAAGCACAAGAATTGTATAAATTGTACGAACCTGATATGGTACTTGTAGAGCAAAAGGCCAGTGGGATGCCATTAACGCAGGAATTGCGCAGGATGGGCATACCTGTAACGCCTTTTACTCCAAGTAGGGGTGCAGATAAATTTACGCGAATGCACGCGTGCGCCCCTGTGTTTGAAAGTGGCATGGTTTGGTATCCTGAGACAAACTTTGCTGATGAAGTTATGGAGGAATGTGCAGCATTTCCTAATGGTGAACATGATGACTTGGCGGATTCGATGACTCAGGCTATACTACGGTTTAGGCAAGGTGGTTTTATCACCACGCCAACTGATTATGACGATGAAGATGAAATGGCGTTATACCGCCGCAAACGCGAATATTATTAGGAGGCTTTTATGGCACAAAAAGAAGCAATCATGAGGGCCTTGAGAGAAGCGATGGGCAGCAGTCCATCTGCTCCTATGACATCTCCTCGCCCACGCATTCGTCCAAGGGGTTTAGGCGAAGCTGGTAAAACCATTTCAAATGCTGATAGAGCTAGAGTAGAGAGAATGATGGGTCGCATACCACCTGTAGGTAAAGGTGTTGGTAATGCTGACATGGAACTTTCTCAAAAACAAATTGAAATGCTTGAGCAAATGATAAAGCAACAAAATCGCGTAAGAGATGCTGCTGAACGCAAAGCATTTCCACCCCCGTCTATGATGAAGAATGGTGGTGCAGTTCGTAAAAGAAAACCCAAAAAGGGCTGTGTCATGAAGGGTCGCGGCGGCAAATATAAAGGAATAAAATAATGGCTAAAACTCCAAAAAAATTTAAAGGCTTTTCTAAACTTCCAGAAGAGGTTCAACAAAAGATGAATCCAGAAGCCGCTGTTAAGTACATGGAAGGTGGCGCAGTTAAGAAACCTGATGTCTCAATGTACATGGACGGTGGTAGTGTGGAGATAGACGGCGTTATGGATGAGAGCTACGTTAAGCCTCGCAAAGCGTCTAAAAAAGGTGGAACCGAAGCGAATAACGCTAGAGGTGGTGGTGCGGCTCTTCGTGGAACTAGATTCTCTGGAGTGAAGTGATGCCAAAAGTAACCATAGACATTCATCTACCTTATGATGAGATGCCAGAATACGAGATGCCTGAAGATGAGGTTTTAATCGTTGAAGATGTCGTTGACGAGGAAGAATCAGAAGAAATCGTTATCACCTGTCCTACTTGTGGTGCGGTAATGGCTGAAGATGTTGAAGAAGATTAAGTCGCTGCAAAATTACGTCAGCGACATTATAACAGGAGTCTCAAATGGCTATTGAACAAGGACTAGGTGCTGGTGGTCTACCTGACGAGCCTGTAGTCGAAGACAACACTCGTATTTTAGAAATACCTCAACTTCCTGCAAATCCGGGCCTTACTGAATTTGATGACGGCAGTGCTATTGTTGGAGAGTACGAGGAAGAAAAAGAACCTGTAGAAGAAATTGAATTTGAAGGCAACTTAGCTGATGTTATGGACGAGGGAGATTTAAACAATATTTCCTCTGACCTTGTTAGCTCTATTGAAGATGATTTATCCGCTCGTGAAGATTGGGAAGATACATATAAAAAAGGTCTTGAGTTTCTTGGTATGAAAACTGAAGAGCGCAGCGAACCATTTGAGGGTTCTTCTGGTGTTATTCACCCGCTGCTTGCTGAAAGTGTTACTCAGTTTCAAGCTCAAGCATACCGTGAGATGTTACCGTCTACTGGACCTGTTAGATCACAGGTTGTTGGCGCACAGAACGAAATGCTTGTTAAGCAGGCTGAACGCGTAAAAGATTATATGAATTATATGATTACTTACGAGATGGAAGAATACGATCCTGAGATGGATCAGATGTTGTTTTATCTCCCTGTGATTGGCTCTACGTTTAAAAAAGTTTATTTCGATCCTTTGAAGGGTCGCGCTGTTAGTAAATTTATTCACGCTGAAGACATTATTGTGCCTTATGGTGCTTCTGATTTTGCATCTTCGCCTCGCATTACACACCGTTTAACAATGGATTCTAATGAGATTCGTAAGCTGCAACTTGCAGGATTTTATCGTGATATTGATCTTCCAAGTTATTCAGACGGCGATGACGCCTCTATGGGAGAGATTGAAGAGTCAATTGATGACGTTCAAGGCGTTCATCCTTCTGGCCCTTCTGAAGAGCTTACATTGTATGAAGTGCATACATCTTTAGATATTGAGGGCTTTGAGGACTTAGGACCTGATGGAGAGCCTACAGGACTGAGGCTTCCGTATATTGTTACTATTATAGCTGATTCCAATGATGTTTTATCTGTTCGCAGAAGTTATGATCCAACAGACCCTATGAAACGTGCGAAACAATATTTCGTGCATTATAAGTTTCTTCCGGGTTTAGGATTTTATGGCTTGGGCTTAACGCATATGATTGGCGGGTTAGCACAGGCTTCGACATCTATACTGCGCCAACTTATTGATGCAGGAACCCTCTCCAACCTACCAGCAGGCTTTAAAGCCCGTGGCGCTCGTATCCGCGATGAGGATTCTCCCCTTCAACCGGGCGAGTTCCGCGATATTGATGTGGTTGGAGGGACCCTGCAAGGCTCTTTGATGCCCCTCCCCTTCAAGGAGCCTTCAGGGACTCTTTATAACCTCCTTGGCACACTTGTAGACGCTGGACGTAGGTTTGCATCTATGGCTGATATGAAGATTAGTGAGATGGGTGGAGAAACACCTGTTGGCACGACTATGGCGATTATGGAACGTGGCACTAAGGTTATGTCTGCAATCCACAAACGCTTGCATTATTCTCAGAAAATTGAATTTAAACTTTTGTCTAAGATTTTTTCTGAGACAGTGCAGATGTACCCATACACCGCAGATATGAAAATGGGACCTGAAATATTTGCGCAGGACTTTGACGCTCGTGTAGATGTTTTACCTGTTTCTGACCCGAATATCTTCTCTATGTCCCAGCGCATTGCCTTGGCACAAACAGAGTTGCAGTTGGTTCAGTCTAATCCGCAGAT
>WLWF01003164.1_pt1 | contig 11040 bp, 7 predicted proteins | sample 6718331 | NCBI WGS metagenome assembly WLWF01 (sample SAMN12718692, study PRJNA515312) | sponge metagenome | isolation source: marine sponge | host: Mycale hentscheli | place: New Zealand: South Island, Marlborough, Capsize Point | collected 2003-05-01
CCATGGTCCTGCCCCTCCAAGAAGGGCGGCTGCTGCCCGCTGCCCACCGCCGGCGCCGCCCGGGTGCCTCGCCGTTAGTGAGCTCTCCGGTACTTTACGTTTTGTTTTTTTTGCGGTCCGCACCTCCTGTTCCCTCCATCTCGGCTCCGATGCAGCAGCGAGAGGAGGAGGAGGACGCCGACCTGCAGCGTGCCATCTTGTCGTCCATGATGGCAGATGACGGAGGGGCAGATGACGCCGCCACAGCCGCCGCAGCGGCGGCAGATGCTGCGGCCACTTCCTCCATGGAAGACAGCGGCGACCTGTGGGAGGACCGGCACCGCCGCCTCCGGCGGCGCCTCGACACAGAAGATGAGAGACAGCTTCCGACGCTCACAAATTACCGTGGACCGCCGCTGTCCTCGCCACCTGATGAAGACTCTTCGGGCAGCTGGGCGCCGCTGGCGCCGCCCAGACAAGCACCAGGACGAGATAGAGAGGAGCAGCAGCAGCAGCAGCAGCGGGCGGCGCTGATGGTGGACCAGGATCAGGCGTTTCGGCAGTGCTGCGAGGCGGATCGGCTCCGCATGGCGCCACCGCCCCCAGCGCTGCCACCCATCGAGCCGAGCGTGCAGGACGGCATGATTCTACGCCTCCGGCTGCGCAGCGGTCAAACCGAGCAGCGGCGCTTCTCACTCGAGGCGACAGTGAGGAGCTCGGTGCTCGAGTTCGCCCACTACAGCCACCAGGACCGGCGGCCGCTTCGGCTGGGTGTGCGGGACGGTCTGAGGATACGGTGGCTGGAGCTCGACCGCTCGCTGGCCGAGCAAGGCGTTCTTCCCATGGATCTGGTGGTGTGCAGGGACGAATAATGCCCAAAAAAATGGCGACCCACAAGTAAACATCGTTGATGGAGCACGCCCACTCGCAGTACCATGCCCTGTACCAGAAGACACCCTTCACTGACGCCTTTCTGGCACCCGCCAACTTGCGGCAGCTCGAGCACATGCTGAACAGCGAGCTGCTGCAGCTCATCGGGCAGGAGCTGGCGGTCGATCACGAGCTCATCGACGCTCTGCACCGCTTTGCGCTGCGGGCGCGCAGCTGCGACCAGGTGCCGACCTCGCTGGCAGAGGCGAACCGCAAGTTTGTGTACGACATCATCAAGCCAGTCGTGGCAGAGTCGATCCCGGAGCGCCTGCACGATCAGTTCCTGCAGGATGCGGCGGCGAGCGGCCGGGAGCCCTTCTACCAGCGGCAGTACAGCCACGGTGCTATCGAGAGGCCGGCCGAGAGCTCGCAGCGCCACCACTCCACCATCACCTCCTCGTACATGCTCGACCACCCTTACGCCAGCACCGAGAACTATAGCGCCTGAGAGACGCCATCTACACCGGGCCCCCTCCTGTCTCCGCTGACCAACAGTGGCGTGATGAATTATTTTCTCAGTGTAATGATAAAAACTCCATGGCCACTTCTTCTCTCATCGACGCAACTACCGGAATGAAGATGGGATTCGTAATCCTGACCCTGGTCCTCATCGGGGTCTCGGGTGCCTTCTACGGCCTTGACGTCAACGATAAGTACACCCAAACCGGTGAGTACACCACCAAGGGCCGTGCCCTGGTCTGGAGCTCCTGGAGTCTTCTCTCCGTCTGGCTCCTCTGGGTGATGGTCCTGGTCGCCCGCAGCCGCAGATCCTAAAGCAGCTCCAGAAACTCCAGCAGCACCCTGCGCTTGCTGGGCTTGCTTTTTGGAGGTCCTGCGTTACCATTCTGTGGAAAGGTCTCTCTTTGCACGGTAAAGCATGGGGCAGCACCACTCGTCTTCTTTCCTGCCACCCCATCTGCAGGCCCACACCCTCCAGTTCCAGGACGGTCCTTTCTGGGAGACGCACCATTTTCACAGCGAGAACATGATGCAGATCCGCACCGACCAGCAAACGGTGCTGGGCACCTACACCTGCAGCCACGCCCCGGACGGTGCGCTGGTGTACCAGTACATACCGGTAGGGCGCAGCGGGCTCTTCTCGGGTCGCATTCAAGCCCCCAAGCGCAGCGGCCAGCCGCTGCGGCTCGACCTGGTCGGCGAGCAGCGGCAGCTGCAGCGGGTGCCGTGCAGCCTGCATCGCTAGCCGCCCCGCACCGCCCCGCACCGCCCCGCACCGCACCGCACCGCACCCGCTACACCATCTCGGTGCGTTGGCCCTCGCTGTTCCTCTGGACAGCTTGACTGGGCGGTGCGGCGGCCATTGTCTCCGTCTCGGCGGCTGCCACCGGGATCGGAACGGCAGTCGGCGGCGGAGCAGCCCGGGAGGGCATGGGCTGGCCCACCGGGGTCAAGCCTACGGGGACGAGCAAAGCAGTGGTCATGGCGCTGGCGCCACCTGAGCCGCCGCTGTCGTCATCGCTGCCGGCGGAGCAGTCGACCTGCTGGCAGAGCCGTGTCTTCATGCTGACCAGCACCGGGCGAAAAGCGTTAAACTTGTGGGGGGCGAACTTGCTCTCGACGTGCCGCCAGTTGGCTGCCAGCTCGGCCATCATGCCGGCGTAGAGCTCCTTGTCGCCCGGGAAGTCCTGCAGAACCGTCTGATAGAGCTCGGGGGTCATGCGGACCTGCTGCCCCCCGCAGTCGGTCTTGAGGTGGGGGGCCTTGTGTCCGGCACCGCTCTTTTTTAGCTCGTACACAGTGCAGGCGCCGTCGCCATCGCTGCCGTACTGGATGATGGGGTAGTTGCGGTAGTCCTTGCCGGTGGCGAGCTTCTTGGGCCCGAGGTGCAGCGACCTCTTGTACCGCTTGCGCATCTCCCTGGTGTCCAGCTTCTGGTCGGTGTAGTTGTCCGCATGCTTGGCGGTGAAAAACGAGTAAACCTCGGGGGGGACCAGCTGGTTCTCGCTCAGGTACGCTGCGATGGCGGCGTAGCGCAGATGGAAGGTGGTGTTGGCGATGGCGCCGTCCTTGCCTTGCTTGCGAACTATCTCCATGACGTCTCGTATGGCGCCGGCGTCCGACTTGGTCTTGACCTTGGGGTTCAGCACCTTGCGGTTGATGTCCTCGAACGCCACCTTCTGCGGGCAGTCCTTGGGCAGCTTGCCCTTGGCGTCCACCTCGCAGGACTGCCACCCCTGCTGCTTCTTGTACTTGTCGTACAGCACTGCCTGGCTCGCCGGCACCGCCGCCTGCGGCGCCGCCTGCGGCGCCGCCTGCGGCAGCACCGCATGGATCAGTTCGGCACCGGTGTTGTCGTCATTGGCGGAGGTCGGTGGATCTTCTAAGACCGCCACAAGGCCGTCCAAAAAGTCTTGGTCGGTCGCCGGCGGTAATGTGACAGGTGGAGAGGAGGTGTTGCCAGCGAGAAAGCTGTCCAGCGGCACGTCCCCGAAGTCTTCCAGCAGCGCCAGCCCCTCGTCATACCCGCTGCTGGACAGGTCCGGCGTCGGCGGTGGGCTGGTGGTGGTCATCGCAGGCAGCTCTGACGACGCTGTACCGGCGGCGTTGTTTACTCTTCAGCCTCGGATTTTTTTGCCTCCAGCTTCGCCTGGGCCTCCTGGAACTGGCGGGAGATGCCTTCGGCGTCCCGCAGGTCCATGGCGTGGCCGGCCGGCGGGGCCAGCGGGGGCCAGCGGCGGTTGGCGTAGCCGGCGAGGCCCTGCAGCTCCGCCGCACCCTCGTCCGCCAGCGGGCTCCCGCACCACAGCGTGTGGGCGGCGTAGGCGAGCAGGGTGGTGAGCGAGGGCGTCCAGGGGTTCCAGAAGCAGATCTCGCCGCCGATCACGTGCGGGTTGATGGGAAGCGTGGTGCGCTGCACCGCCTCGGAGCGGTGCTGGCTCGCCGCCGCCTCCTGGTCAGGACGGTCGACGTGCCACCCGGTGGGGCTGAGGATCATGCCGGTGTGGTCGCTCAGCATGTTGTTTTCGTTGCACTGCGCCACCACGCCCGGCTGGTGGTGGTAGGCCTGCCGCCAGACGGCAAAGGTCTTGCGCTTCGCCTGGTCAATCTTGGATGTCCAGTGATGACGGAACATGTCCCGCATTGTCTTCTTGTCCCGGACGGTAAAGGGCGGCGGCTTGCCGTCAACGTTTCCTGGGTGGTCGTCAAAGAAGGGCTGCATGTGCTCCATGCAGATGTCGGCTGCACGGTCAATATCGTCCGGCTGCTGTGCTCCGGATATGACGTGCTTGTGTCCGGCGTGGTGCCCACCCATCCCCCCCAGATGAATGCACGGATATGTATAGTGCAGCCGGTAGTACAGCTCCTTGATCTGGCGCAAGTAGTCGTCATTTGAGTGGTACGGGGGGTCGAACTCGATCATGATCTCCACCCCTCGCCGGTGGGCATAGATCAGCATGTGCTCGACATCCTGCGTGGTGTAGCCGGAAGCATCATGTACATCTTCTGTTAATCGTGTTCCTGCCGAGGTGCCCAGCTGCCAGTGCAGGACGTTCATCTTGAAGTACGCCAGCAGGTTGACCAGCTGCCGCAGCTTGGGCAGCGGCAAGAAGCTCTGTACGCAATCGACCATCGCCCCTCGGTGCCGGTGCACTGGACCATCTTCGAAGACCAGGGGACTGTCCACCGAGCAGGTGCTGTTCTTGGTCTGCGGATCGACCTCGACCCGCAAGTGCTGCTTCAGGGTGGTGATGGCATGCACCGCACCCCAGCAGGTCGCCGCACGGATCAAGACTGTCGTTACCGGACCAGAGCGCACCTCCAGGCGATAGGACTCGTCATCCTTCACGCCATCCTCCGCCGGCCGCTCCAGCTCCACCTCGCACACCCAGTGGTGCAGGAAGGGCTCGCTGGCGCTGTGCGGGCAGCGGCTGTGCTGCAGCATCTCGGCGCCAAGCCGCTGCACCGCCCACTTGGTCACCAGGCAGGTGCGGGGCAGCGGCTGCCCCGCTGGAGCCGGGCTGATGTAGCGTTGCCGAAAGAGGATGCGGGAGCCGAACAGGCACCTCGTCGTCCCAGCGGCGCCATCCTCGCCCTCGGGCGAGCCCAGAGGGGTGATGTGGCGGCATATGGGATGCAGCTGTGGATGGTGTTCCAAAGTATCATACCTGCCAGTGGATGGTGTGTGAATGAGTATGGGCTCTTCGACCATCCTGTCTGTAGTTTCTTTATACCTAGCACAGGACATTCCTGTCGATCATTTGACGAATGATTTTTTACGGTACATAGATAAACATGTCAGGGGCGGTCTCGCTACAGAAATATTTGCGGGAACAGCCGTGGGAGAATATCCATGGTACTCTCCAGAATGCCCAGCTGGGCTATAGCTACCTCGCTCTCAAATACTTGCTGCTTCACGGAAGAACGCCGCAGGCGGCGTGGTCGCTGCTGCAGAACATCCTGAAACAAAAGTACGACATACAGTGCGGGGGCGAGACCGGCCGCAACGTCGAGTTTGTGGACCGCTACTTCCGCATCCGCCCGCAGGCCCAGCAGCGCTCGACCCTGCAGCTCGGCTCGGCGTTCCGCAAGTCGCAGTACCAGCAGCTCGCCCAGACGCAGCTCTTCGAGGTGTTCGACCAGCAGGCCTCCACCTGCACCGCCTCCGCCGACACCTGCGACTCCTCCCAGTGCAAGCTGAGCTCGTGGATGGCGTACTTTAACATTGGCGACAAGCGCTCCGCCTGCATCCCCAGCGGCATGGAAGACAGCGACCAAGTCAAGGATTTTCTGCTCACCTACTACGCTGGGGCTCACGACACCGATGAAAATCGTAATCTTTGTGCTCAGATCATCCAGCAATCCACCAATTCACAGTTCCAGCCCCTGGTCGATCAGCGCTTCCAGCTGCTCCAGACGGAGCTGCTGCAGCAGGAGCAGCAGCAGCAGCAGCAGCAGCAGCAGCAGCAGCAGCAGCAGCATCAGCAGCCTACTGCCCCCGTCGGACCCGTCGGACCCGTCGCTGCGGTGGCGCACGGCGCCGATTACCGCAGCATGGCCGGGGGCATGTACGGTAACAGGATGATGCCTCCACCGTACGGTGGAGCGCCGTCGTCGCCGTACGGTATGATGATGGGCGGCACCATGCCGGCGCCGCCCTCGCCGTACCCGCCGCCGCCGCCGCCCCGGCGCTGGCGGAAGCGTTCCGAGCTCAGCGGCGATGCCGACGTGCGCTGGATGCCCGGCGGCGACTTCCAGCGGGTAGGATCACGGAATGTGTACTTCGGCCACAAGACCGCACCCCAGATCCGTAAGGAGCGCAGCGCCAACATCGAGCTGGATCTGTCGGACGAGTTCAGCGAGGCGGACCGAGCCGAGGAGTTCCGCCGGCGCAAGCAGGACCAGGCGGTCGACTGCAACCGCCTGTCGCAGGACCGCTGCGAGCGCAACAAGTCGTGCTCTTTCTCGGCTAACGTGCTCAAGAACGGTAAGAAGGGATGGTGTCTTAACGAAGACCAGGTGCGGGCCACCATGCCCGACCTGAACCGAGATCCGCAAGAGTACTACGAGTGGGTTGATGACGTGTTACTCACCCCCGTCACCACCTCGAAAGATCCGTGTGAGGGTCGAGAGAAGAACTGCGACACCTGCGGCAAGGGCGCCGCTCCCGGCGAGACGCCCGAGCTCCACCAGTACACCCCCTACCAGAAGTTCGCCATCGACTACGTCTACCAGACCCGCAAGAGCGTGCTGGCGTACTGGTGCACCGGCTCGGGCAAGACGGCGCTGGCGGTGGGGCTGATGGAGCGCTTCATGCCCTACCTGCACAACAGCGGCAGCTTCTGCAACATCTTCTTTGTGTACCCGACCGGGCAGCAGGGCCTGGCCGACAACTACCGTAACGAGGTGTCTCGCTTCGTTCCCGCTAAGCAGGCCGAGGCGCTGCGGGCCATGATCAAGGAGTACAAGCACGACAAATACGTCGGCCTCACCAACAGCATCTACACCATCAGCCAGAGCCAGGTGGGCGACCCGCTGCAGCGCAAGCTGAGCGAGGCCAAGGACCTGCGCCGCAGCCGCCAGCCGCTCACCAAGAACTGCGACAAGAACTTCCCGCTCAACGGGAACATCTTCATCGTCGACGAGGCTCACAACCTGTGCAAGGAGGCGGGCAACGTGGACAACGCTAATAAGACGTTCCAGCTACAGCAGTTCATGCGTAACATTCAAGACGCTTACCAGCAGTCCAAGGACAACGAAGATACTGTTCCACCTCCCATTGTGGTGCTGCTCACCGCCACCCCTTTCCTGCGGGAGGACAATCCGTACAGTGTCACCCGCATGCTCAACCTGCTCAACCCCACCGAGAAGTTCCTAGAGGTCAACCCTGACGCCACCGCCGAGGAGCAGGAGCGGCAGCGCAAGCGGTTCCGGGACATGTACGGCATCTCTGTCGAGCCCGCCAAGGACAAAGGTGGGGAGCCGGTGGTCACTGTGGACAACGACAAGTTCACCACCAGCTTCTGCTACAACCTGGCAGGGCGGGTGCTGTACGTCGACCCCCGGGACACCGCCTACTACCCGGTGGAGCAGTACGCCATCGACCGGGTCCCCTTCCCGCCGGCGGCCTACCGCACCGACAAGCACAGCGCCTACCTCGGCAACCAGTGGAAGTCCAGCTACGCTGGCATCACCGAGTTCAACCTCTTCGAGAAGGACGGCGACGCCACCTTCGCCCCCACCCACTCGCTCCGCCCCTTCGAGAACGCCCTCGAGACGGTGCGGGTGCGGGGCGGCATGGCGCCCGAGGCAAAGCTCGACTTCCTGCAGCCGTACTTCCCCAAGGGGGTGCACCTGGTGCGCCGCATCCTGCGCAAGGAGGACAACGGCGTCTTCCTGGTGTACAGCGGCGCCATGAAGAACCAGCGCTCGCCCACCTTCCACGCCCTCAAGATGCTGCTGGCGCTGTTCGGCTTCCGGGACTTCATGGCCGACTGCGGCCCCGCCCAGGAGACCCGGGGCGGCTCGGGCGCCGAGGCGGTGTCCTCCGGCATGACCTACCCGCTGCTCAAGGAGGGGCAGTGCAGTGACGGCAAGATGGAGGTCGCCGACCAGGCCATGCTGCACCGCTACCACTACCGGCGCATCCTCAACCTCTGGTGCGGCAGCCTCTACGAAAAGTCGGGCAAGAAGTATGTGGATGTCATCGAGCAGGTGGTGCGGCAGAAGACCATGCTCGAAAACGGCTCAGGCAAGTTCATCAAGGTCATCATGATCAATGACGACTCGGTGGAGGGCATCAGCTTCCTCAACACCGTCCACCTCGAGGTGCTGAACCCGCCCTACACCGCTACCAAGCTCAAGCAGCTGCTCGGCCGCATCCGCCGCATGAAGGGCATGTGTGGCATCAAGAAGCAGGAGCACCGCATGGCGCTGTACCGCTTCTACGTCGCCCATAACGAGCAGCCCCAGCGGGAGCTGGTCATCCAGGGCGGGGCGCCGTCGCCCGACGACGCCGACCCCTTGCAGTACCTCCAGAAGCTCGACGTCCCCACCAGCGAGATCGACATCGACGACATCGGCACCGAGGGCGACCGCTACGCACAGTACCATCACACAGGCGCCGAGGAGCGAGGCGACCAGGAGATCGACGAGGAGGATCGGCAGTGGCGCCCACGCCCGCTGCAGGCGGAGGACGCCACCTCGGCTACGGTGTCGAACCAGAACACGCTGAGCCAGTGGCGCAGCCGCACCGAGCTCAAGCGGTACTTCCGCCGCCAGCGGAAGCTGCAGGGCGAGGAGGCCTTCCTGGGCGGCCTCTTCCGGGAGAAGCGCAACCTGACTCGCTACCTCGATGACGCTCTTAAGTCGTTCTCGGTAGACTGCATGGCCAACCGAGCGCTGCACCCGAACAACGTCTGCTGGACGCAAGGCGGCGACCTCTACCGAGATGACGATAATGGCGACAAGACGCAGCTCCAGCAAGAAGTCAACGACCTCGAGCAGAAGATCCGTAGCATGTCCTAGTTGCGCCTAAGGCCGGCCGGGCCGCCGGCCGGGGCGACCCGCACTTTCCTCGGCGCTGGCGACCACCATGGATGCACTGGTGTCAGCGTCCTTATGTTTTGCGTCAAAATTGTCCACTACTGTATCGGTGTACGGATCTACCGCACTGCGCCAGTGGGTGGCGCCGCACCTGCGCCGCATGCCGGCTGACCTGGATCTCTTTGCGGCGGTGCCCGACCGGCCGTCCTTTCATCGCCTGTGCCAGACGCTGGCCGACGAGCTCGGCACCGACACCACCTCGCACTGCACCGAGCACGGCCAGACCATATCGTGCCACTTCCGCTGGGGCGCTGTCAAGTTTCTGGACATCACCATGGAGACGCCGGACGAGCGTCAACGCCTGCAGGACAGCGGCGACGTGGTGCCGCTGTCGCTGCCGCTGCCGGATGGCCGCACAAACTTGGTCTCGGTCATGGCTCGCTCCGAGGGATGGTTCTACCGCCGGATGGCGGCGGTGCTGGAGCGAGGCCCGCAGGGCGCCAACCGCTACCGCTGGCAGAAGGACTGCGACATGGCCCACACGCTGCTGGGCAGCATGGTGTGGTCCGCCATGTGCGGCGAGACGCACCACTGCATGCCGTGGCATCAGCTGTGCCTCCAGCACAGCCGGGAGTCGGCGCTCCAGCACATGTACCCACTGCTGCTTCTTTCGTGTGCGTGGTGCAGCAGCATCTGCGCCGCCGGCACCCCGCCACCAGCCGCTGCGCCAACGACAAAGACGACACCGCTCGCTGCGGCAGCGGCGGCGGCGGCCGCCGCCGCCGCAAGCGCCGCCGCCGCTGCCGCTGTGTCTGCCACAGCGGCCGCCGCCACAGCCGCCGCCACAGCCGCCGCCACAGCCGCCGCTGTGTCCGCCACAGCCGCCGCTGTGTCCGCCACAGCGGCTGCTGCCGCCGCCGCCGCCGCAGCCACCGCAGCGGCAGCGGCCTCTTCGGTGGCGGCGGCCGAGCAGCGAGCGGCGGCAGCCGAGGCGGCGAGCGAGAAGCTGAGGCGAGAGCTGGCGAGCGAGAAGAAGCTGCGTGCGACGGTGCAGCGCCGTCTGCAGCAGAAGCATAACGAAGTAGAGGACATGTTTCTCGAGAACGCCAAGCTCGAATCCAAGCAGGAGACTGTCAACATCTTGCAAGCCAAGGTCGAGAACCTGCAGCGGGACCTGGCCGCCGCTGGACGGACCATGTTCATCATGCAGCAGAACTACCGGAAGCGGAACCAGGAGGAGCAGGAGAGGGAGAAAGAGCGGCAGCGGTCGCCCGAGCCCACCGACCACCAGAAGCTGCTGATGGAGCAGCGAAGATGGCAGGAAGCGGTCCGCACCGCCAAGTGCAAGATGCACATCATTGCCGGATTGCTCGAGAGAATTCCGTGCGATGGCATGCTCGAGAAGGTGCCCACCACCGAGCTGCGGGCCATGCGCAAGACCAAGGAGCTGGCGCACCTCAATCTGAATGCGGTGGTCCGCACCATTGCGTCTTCCCGAGAGTGCTGCACCGCTGCCCTGGTCTCGGCGCACATGACCAAGTGCCACATGTACGAGATCTGGGACATGGTGTGCAAGGTAGTCAACGACATACCCTCTGTGTAGTCATAAACAGCTTAGTGCGCCTGATTTGTTTCCAGATGAACGCATACGCTGCCGGCCGGCGGTTGCCATGGAGGACGACTATGATGTGCGCACCGCCACCCTCTACCTGTACCTCGAACCGACACCTGACTACGATCCTGTCCAGATGGGCACCATATACGATCCGGAAGTTGTAACATTCGCAATGGGCACACGTCCATCTCGACCGAGTTCCGGCTCCAGCTGCGGAAGATGCACTTCATGTTCAACGCCAAAAATGTGTTCTTGCACGTCTGTAGGTATCTCCAGAAGACGGCGGAAGATTTGCGCACGGTGGATCCTTGGGGCATGTCGAGCGTGCAGCCAGAGGCACAGACCGCTGCTGCAATCCAGGACATCTTGACAGAAGTGAGCGAGCAGCATCCGTTTTGGGTGCAGGAATCCAAGAAGGAACATGTGCGGTGGTCGGTACCTTTTGGGAAACAGCCGCTTGGCAACATGAAGAAGCGTTACCTGTCCGATCGACAGAAGGCTTTGCCTAGTCG
>WLWF01003170.1_pt1 | contig 11030 bp, 14 predicted proteins | sample 6718331 | NCBI WGS metagenome assembly WLWF01 (sample SAMN12718692, study PRJNA515312) | sponge metagenome | isolation source: marine sponge | host: Mycale hentscheli | place: New Zealand: South Island, Marlborough, Capsize Point | collected 2003-05-01
TTACGGTATGCAGAAACTGGGTTTTGCCGCCGACATCCCTGACGTACACATCGACTTCGGACGGCAGTTTACTAGTCTTCTTGAAAAGGTGATACCAGTTTGCCATGCGTCTGGCAGTTTCGCAGTAAGTCAGCCCCTCACCAAACGACATCCAATTCTCGAAATCTGGGTCGCCTGAAATTCTTGCTTCTCTTTTTATCATCTGGCATCCTTAAAAAAATGGTTGCGGGGGAATCAAACCCCCGTGTTTAACAATCCCTTGAAACATTACCTTCAGTCAACCAACCCATCAGAACGGTGCTTCATCAGAAGAAACCGCCGGATGTGGAACTGGTGGAGGCGCGTCCACAACACCACCAGCAACTCGTTTGACTACATTGCTGTCGCCATACTCTGCATCCTTTCGGATGTCTACAGTCACAGCAACGATGCTGTTAGTCCCAGCAAGCTCAGAAGGATCAGCTATCTTGCCTTGAATGCCGACTGCATTAGCAAGACGTTTAATGCCTTCAAGCCCGATCTTCACAACCTTCGGGTTGCTGTGAACGACCATTAGCGAATCCCAAATTTTGGAATTCTTGTGGTCGCCTTCGAGCACTTGGTAAGTCACCTTGACTCGCTGACCACCCGCTTTGGTTTCGACCAAACTGCACTCTTCCACAATGCAGTTGTAGGTTCCCTTTGGCAAAGGCCCGATAGGACGGTCCTCGACTTGGATTTGATCGAGATCAATTTGAAACGACATTCTTCTCTCTCCGTATTAAGAAACATTTGTGACTGCGGAAATGTACGCTTCCGCATCCGAAAGATCAAACTTTTCGGGTAAGTTTGGAACCCTGTTTTTTGCTTGGTACGCAGGCTTCCCAACTGTATGGAAAACGCGACGACCTTTGTCGATGCCAACATTCCTTGTGCGTCCGAACGACTCCTCTTTTTGAGAAACAGCCATCTCTGGTTCTGCAAAAAGCACCTCGTCGCACCACTCAGAAACCAGTGCTCGACACTGCTTGGAAAGATTAACAGCCATCTGATCCCAACTCATTCCGTTGGGATGTTCGATCTTGACTTGAGTCGCGTGACCGATAAGCAGAACATGTTTCCCTGCCGCTCTTGCTTTATCGCATGCTTTCAGGATCGCACCCATTCGTCTGGCGGCTTCAATATTGCCTTTGCCGTAGTCCATCTTAAAACCTTCTTCGGCAAGCTCGCTCCAGATAAGGTTTTCTAGCCAATCTACCGAGTCAATGATAATAGTTTCAAACTGACTTGCAACGCACTCCATGACCGCAGAATACACATCTCGCGATCCAGTTAGTCTCTGAGTTGCAGTAACATCAACGTGAGCAAATCCATCCTCTGTAGGAAGCAAAACAGCACTCGGCCACTTTGCTGCAAACGTAGTTTTGCCAACCCCTTGAGCACCATAAATCAACGTCCTTCTAGGAACGCTCTGTATTCCACTTGTAACATCATCTAAAAAACCCATTACTTTTCTCCCATAACAAATTCTGTAATTACTTCAACTGCTTCATCAACTTCCCAAGCAACATCAACAATATCTTTAGCCATTGCTTTGACTTCTCTAGCAACAACGGTATCGCTTCCGAAACTGTACCTTTGCTGAACCACTCCCCAAATGCTTCGGACGCATGCATCGCCTAAAGCATCAATTAGATCCAGCAACGCTTCTGCCTGCGGACCCCGATTAAACTTCTCCGCTGCTTCAAGCCTTTCCCTTGCTTGAAACGCTTTTAGCCTGAGCCATTTTAGGTGCTCTACGTCTGCTTCGCTAAACATCGTATTTCCTGTATTCTCGGTTAACACCTCGGTAAAAAATTGCCCTTCTCTCCAACTCTTCTATATTCATAACAAAAGGATCTGTTCCTTTTGCTTCTTGCCGCGTAAGGCAATGGCCGCACTTGCAAAGTATCATGCACTCAGCATCGATATCGACTTCTACAAACTCTTCTCCATCAATGACAAGTTTGGTCAACCATGCGTCAATTGTGACAAATTTCTTGTCTACCTTCATGCCTAAAATCTTAGCCCCAGCATAGTAAGGCTCTTCCCTGAAATGGTGATACGCACTTCTGAGCCGACGACCCAAGTATCTTATGATCTTGATGTGCTTATCTTCATCGATTAGGCCTTGAAATCCGTTTACAAATTGCATTGCATCAGAAAAACCAATGTCGTAGGTTTTTTTGGTGTAGACATTGCAACCAACCACAAATGGTGGGCAAATTTGCTGATTTTCGACTTTCATGCGACAATCCATTTTGCGCAAAGGAAAAACAATGTTTGAGCAACGCATCCTTACTATCAGCATAGACGCTGATTTGAAAAACCAGAATACAGGCCAAACTCGCCACTGGTCAACCGCGCATCGTGAAAAAAAAATTATGACTACTGCCTTGCAGCAAGGCAGAATCATTTATCCAGGTGACGGCAATCTCAGATTTGGCGTGTTTTGCAAAGAAATCATGCCTCATCCTTTTGACTGTGTTGTCGATCTAACCATCACAAGAATCTTGGGAAAAGGGCAAAGACTCTTCGATCCAGACAGCATTATACGAGGCAATTGCAAGCAATTAATCGACGCTGTCGTTGATGCAAATTTGCTTGTAGACGATTCATCGAGGCACATTGGGAGAGTGCTAGGAATGCAGGACGCGACTCAGCGTGATCGCGGCCCTGCCATTGAAATCACTTTTTGGGAACCTCCTGATGAGCAGAGTACTTGTGATTCCTGATTTGCATTCTCCCGCAATTCACCCACTGGCTTTTGACTTCGTAAGGCAAATTCAAGACGACTGGCAAACAGAACGAACCGTTTTTCTTGGCGACATTTTTGACTTGCATGCATGTTCTTACCATGCAAAAGAACTTGGCACTCCAAGAGCACTTGCCGAAGTAGATGAAGCACATGAATGCATGCAACCGTTCTATGAGCACTTTTCAACTGGAAGGGTAGACTTTCTTGTCGGCAACCATGATGCACTGATTTGCAGAAAAGCAGTTGATGCTGAGATCCCTGAAGAATGGATACGTCCGATAAAAGACATTTTTGGGATGCCAAAAAACTGGAAGGTCACTGAAAGGTACGGCACGGTGCTCTGCGATGGAGTTGCCTATCGGCACGGTGATGCTGGTGCAGGGGGCCAGACGCCTGCCATAGCACAGGCAAAGCAGGCAATGCGTTCAACAGTCATCGGTCATTATCACGCTGCGTTTGGAGTTCACTGGTACGCCTGTGACGCAATGCGAATCTTCGGATGCAGTGCAGGATCTCTTTGCGATCCCACGCATCTACAGCAACGCTACGGACGCAGGTACGCAAAAAGACCGATACTTGGCATGGCCGTTGTTGTCGATGGGACGCATTGCTTTTGCGAAGTGATGCCTGTAAAAAACAAAGGAGTTAAATAATGCAACCAGTGATGATTTTGAAAGGATGCCCCCAAACGCAGACCGATCAATGCTGCGTTCACTTACCTACAAAGGAATTGCAAACGCTATGGCTGATCAGTGGGGTTCTCTGCATTAGCAATTGCCTTGTCAACCAACAACTCCGCCCCGGCCTTGAGTGCTGACCTAGGTAGCATCCTCAAAGGAGCAGGGAGTAGGTTTTTTTGCTGCACAAGTCTCTGAATGATCATTGGCTTGTTTGCCTTGCACCACTCGATGCCGTTATTGTCCATTTTACGCTTCCAGTCGTTGCATCCACAACCTCTGGTTTGCTTTGCAAGCCATTCTGGTATCAGCTTCCCCAGTTCAGTACCTGCTCCACTCATACAGTGCAATCCGTAATCGTGATATCTGCGATGTTATCCCAGTTCCCTGATGAGTCTGGATTGTATGGCAGGACTCCACAGTTGTTCAGTCCGTATTGTCCAGCACAACCAGAAGGCATGCCTTGACCCATCACAGTTGGCAGGGTTATTCCAAAGACTGTTGAAGGTGACCAAGAAAGATTTAATTCAAGACCTCCAGAGCAAGCTGGAATAGAGGACGCAGTTGCAAGACTTACTGAAGCAGTTGCAGTGATATTGTTTACGTTGGGTTCATCGGTTTCAAATTCAACGGTGAGTGTCGCATCGCAATCGCCTGCTCCTGCTGTCCAGACTGCTGTATTTAGCAACGCCCTGCCAGCAAAGCCACTTTGCACATTAGCGTCCCACGAAATCCCATCAAACTGATACTGCAAGCCTCCGAAATCGCAGAAGTCGCATGGAATACATTCGTCTGCTGGGCAATCTCCCGCAGTCCAAGTTCCATTACAGTCTGACTGAGCAACATTTGGAGTATACGTTCCAGGTGGATACTCGCAGCAACCTAGCGGTTCGTCGCAGCAGACATTCAAGCAGTCTTCAGAAACCGCAGTGTCGGTTCTACAAACGTAAACAGTGTCATATGTGAAGCAAAGATCATCACTCAACGCCCATGTTCCGCCCGCACTGTTACACTCAGACTCACTTTGGATTGTTGGATCGACAGTTCCGTCAATCGTGCATGTGTAAGAACGAGTCACGTTAGATACGACATCAACAGGAACGAGGCTTGGCGTGATCACTTTTGGTAACTGAGTTTCCTCGCACTGGGGATTTGCACCAAACACTTTAAATGGGGACATCTCTTGATATGTAAGATCGCAACCATCGTAAGCAAGCAACTCAGTTTCGCTCGGTGGATCAGTAACCTTCTGAGCGATTGCCTCAATGTCAACAGCCTTTCCGTATAAAGCAGAGTTGGTGCTTATTATCTGATAGTTCTGGGAGTTGGGGTCCCAGTAACCAACGCCCTTCTGCCCGTGCTCCAAGCAATCTATCTCTAGGCACTCATGAGTAAGGATGTGCTGATCGACTGTCCCGCCTTCAGGAGCAAAGTAGTTGGGGTTGTTTGGATTATAACCTTCTTGAAAACTATGATAAGTCCAGTTTCCTGTGGACCCCTGAAAACTAGCACATACCCACCTTGCAATTGGTTTTTCAACATCGACGATGTGCCATTCAGCTACTTGCGTTTCGCCCGGAGAATAAGGAACGCATCTGTTGTCTGCATTTTGCAATCGACTGCTATGTGCAACACGCTCGATAATTGCCCAGCCATCAAGAGCAGTAAACTTGTGAGGGTTATGTACATTGATTTTGTAATCTGAACCCTCCGTTGGGACTATAATCTCAGGAGGATAATCGACATAAGGCCAGTGACTGATGAATGCGTTTGAAGGATTAAATTTCAGTTGTTTTACACCTTCAGTCAACTCTCCTGTGATTTTGCCTGTTCCGTTCAATGCATCGATTTGAACCCTCATCTTATTCGCAATCTGGGTGCATTGCTCGACTTCCCAGCGTGGATAGCATAGCTTTGATGGATGAGTGCAATCATCCTCACAGTCAAAAGCATCATCTGCAATTTCATAAGTCCAGACTGCGTACCCGACACTACCACCAGCGTGAAGAAAATCGCCAATGTTTGGATTTGCAGCATGAATCGATGCGAGCGAATCCGCCCCAATTGCATGAGCAAACAACTTTCGAGGGTCACATACGGTTATCTCAGTATTATATGCAAGTCCCGCGTTTCCAAACTGATCCAAAACATTAGCTAGCGCAGTGCCTGTGTCGTCAAAGTCTGTTTTCAATCTGAACCGCACTCTCTGCTGCGGAGGCTTGTCTATTGCAAAGAGCACTCCACCGAAAACAGCACAGAATGAAATTGTGTTTGCAGGGATCTCTTGAGGGAATGTGTTGTAGACGTAGTATTGGGCATCACCATAATTCAGCCCTTCTGCTGCACCCTTGCCAGTCTGTATGACCTCCACATCAACGTCTTGGTTGTCAGTAATATCCCCCTGCCTTGACCTTGGGTACGGCTTGTAAATCTTGCAAGGTTCAGGCGAAACTGCTGCCTGCATCCTGACAGAGCCATCTGGATCAACAGTAGGAACAGCAGCAGGGATGCCCTCAGCGGATATGAATGCGTACAACTCCATGTCGGTTGCCGTCTGCCGACCTTGGTTAAACTCACCAAGACCATGCTGCAAAACATCGTCGGTTGGGTAACCGGCAATCAAGTCTTTTTTTGCAAAGTCGCTGAGTTGCCTCGTAACGTCTTTGCGCGAAAATCCGTAGAGTGTCATCTTCTATCCCAAGAAACTAAAGTCGATTTGTGGCTGAACTTTCAGAATGTCATACGGTGGAATCCCGTTCTGATATGACTGGGGAAAAGGTTGTCCTGCATCTTCAAGATAAAGCTGCTGATGTCCCCAAGTTCCAAAATTGGCAGAAGGTTTAAGCTCAAGATTGCTGTTGACATACCGAGTGTCTGCCCTGACCCTTGGTTGATCCCAACCAGGATTAAGATCTATTATATTTGTGCTGTCATCCATACCTTTAAGAGTCCAGTCCCTAACATGTATTGTATAGGTAACTCGCTGACAAGCAGTCTGAACAAGCACTCCACCTATGAGCAGTGGGACCGATGTGTTTTCGTATGCAATGTCAGTAATCATTGCATGCCTAGCACCGACTAAGTTAAAACTTCCCGGCAATGATGAACCACCACTATAAACCTTCCAAGGTGCTTCATTTAGCTTGTATATCCTCTCAAACATAGTTTCAGGAACAAACCCAACCTCATACTGCGAAAACGTGATGACTTGATCGGGTACAACCTTAACTGGCGGATTGCTGTATAAAGACCCTGTCGGAAGTACGCATGGAAGCGGATCAGCACCACCAGAAACGGTAGACTCGTCCTCTGTCCACGCAGTAACCTCACGCTGCTGCGATGAGTAAGTTATTATCGGATCTATATTGCCAACTGCCTCCTCGGCATCCTCACCCGCTGGTGGAGCACTTCCTTGCTCTTTCCCTGTCGTATCAGTAAACGTGCAATTAACAGAAAACTCAGTTCCGTTTGATGAGTTCCTGTTTACTCCCACCGAGGTGCATCGCCACCAATAGTAGACATCTCCCGCAGGAGTCTCGTAGACAGTGTCTCCCGCCTTTGGAAGCGTATTATTGAACGTAGCACCAGTAGTTGGTGCAGGAGCGTTACGCACCATGTCCTCGTCTACATCAGCAGGCCCAAAGCTTGGGTCTGCTGAGTCTGTGACATGAACCCTGTATGTAACCTGAATGGACTTACTAACAACCTCCTGCCCGTTCTTCTGAACAAGTGAGTAGGTTGCGTTGCCTGTTTTCTTGCGGCAAATTTCGTATGCGATAGTCATTATGGGATTTCAACGGAAAACTGGGATTGCTGAAGTTCTCTTTCTCGGAACTCTTTGTTTGCTGCCTTTTCATCTGCTGCGATGTCTATGAGTTCTTGCAACTGACGCTCCCTTGTGTTGTTCGCCCTGTCACTAACCCTTCTTGCCTCTGACTCCGCTCTTCTTTGCTGCACAAAACGATAGTCAGCACCTCCAGCGGTAAAGTCCCCGCTTGGACCGCCAGCCGCCCTTGCAGCGGCAGCAATTTCTTGCTGATGCTTGAAGTCTTTGTTTACTGCATCTGTCTTGCTTTTCAATGTGTCAGCAATGCGTTTTTCTTCATGATTGTAAACTTCGTCTATATAATCCTTTGCTATTTTGATTGCTTTTTTTCGCTTCTCAAGCTTTTCCTGCTCTCTCATTAACTCCTCCTGAAAGCCAATCGACTTTTTTAGTTCATCGGCTTTTCTTGTTTGCCTTTTTTCGTCAGCAATACTGAACTGTTCTTTCAGAAGACTCAACTTATGCTCCTGCTCGGTAATACCAAGTTCTTGACGAAGAAGCTTTTCGCGTTTGACTATTTCTTTGGCTTTAGCGTCCTGTATCTCAGTCTGTTCATTCATCATGCGTGTAAAATCTTCTGGGTCACCCATTTCCCGAATTCTTAAAGCTTCTCGATCTTCTGCTCTTTCCTTCGCAACTCCCCTTAATGCTCTGCGACTTAACTTGCGTTCTTCTTCCAAAAATTCATTCATCCCTGCAATGATTTCAGCAGTTCCTGCTCCGCGAGACAACAGGCCTTTTGCGATTTCGTGCCTAAATCGGACCATGCCTCGCCCGAGCGTCTGAAATCCCTCCTGAGACTTTTCGTACAAATCAATCGTAGTTTCTAAGGCATCTCCAAGGAATTCCAGGGTGTCTGCTGTAGGGCTTGTAAATTCTTCACCACCTTCCGCAAACAACTCCTGCACCAAGCCTTGCAATCTTTGAATTTGACCCGACACAGTGTTCATTGATGCTTCAAGCCTTCCGGCATACCCCTCTGCTGCCGATGCCATTGAATCAAAAACCATTTGGGCTGTTATATTGCCCCTTTCCATTTCCAATCTAAGCTCGGAATAGCTTTTACCAGTAAGACTGACCATTTCCCGAAGAGGGTTGAAGCCTTGGTTGGTCATCTGCCGAAGTTCTTGCCCTTGCAGTTTTCCTGCTGCAATGACATCACCAAAAGCCTTGGTGAGCAAACGCATCCTTTCTGTATCGCCGCCAGCGATTGTTCCCAGTATGCGAAGATCTTCGGTTACTTTGCTAGACGCCCTGCCAAAAGACATCAACTGCCTAGCTCCCTCAACCAATTGCGCCGTAGCAAGCGGAGTTGTTCTAGCTAGTTTCTGGAACTCTTTGACCAGATTTCTGGCTTGAGAGGCGTCACCTCCCATCAAAACGCCAAGGTCGATCATCGACCTTTGCAACCTATCAGCCTCAAAGACTGCTTTTTTCAAAGCAAGCCCCATCCCAATGATTCCAGCAATCGGCAACGCTTTCTGTATGCCAAGCATTGCTGCACCGCGAACCGCGCCAATAGTCTGGCCTGACGCGCCCATTGCTCCAGCAAGGTTACCCGCAACACCTGCTAGCATTCCAGGAGAAAGGGTTCGCATGAAACGCATGCGTTCACGCATGTTAAGCATTACAAGCTGATGGCTCTTTGCATTTACTTTCCGAATCTGCAAAGCCCTGTCCATTATCTCCGACTGGCTTTTTCTTTTGCGATTCCGAAAGCCCGAAAGGTGGCGTTCCTCTTGCTTGCTCATTTCCTTCTGAATTTGCTTCTCAAGATCTGCCTCCCTGTTTATCTTTTTCTGTGCAGCAAGTTCCTCCTCTTTGAGCTTGATATTTGTCTTCTCAAACTTGTTTATGCCGACTCTTATAAAGCCTTCTCTTTCAAGCTCCTTGTTCAACTCTTTTACGAGCGTCTGCCCCTGCTCTCTTGTAATGCTCTTGTCCCTGAACAGTCTTTTGACATTTTCCATGCCAGCTTGATATCGTTCAGTCGCTGTCGTAGCACTCTTCATTCCATCGCGGAAGGTCTTGAGAGCAGACCTAGAGTCCATTGCACCTTTCTTGAGCGAAGATGCATTAAGGATGACATCGTATCGTAGAGCACCGACTCGTTCAGCAGTCATCGCACCATTCCTAGCAGTTGATCTCGGGCAGATTCCATATCAAGCTTCTCCCCCGATGTGGCAGACTCTTCCATTTTCTGGACCGCCAAGTGATACGCGATCCAACTGTCAACGACTGCTGGATCTACGTTGTTCATCCAAGTGACCGGATCATCAATACTTAAGTCAGAGCATATTTTGAAGACCCACTGAAGTCTGTGGTTCTTCTGGAACTCTGTCTCTAGCTTTGCGATCCGGCTCCCTCGTTTTTTTCCTTGCTGTCCACCCACTCTTGGATTGCAGAATGCAAAGCATCGAGCTTCATGGAGTCAAGGCTTGCAACAGCCTCTGTGTCAGCATCGGAGAAAACCATTTTGCCATCTTTGTCGCAAACACAATCAATGATCGTGTAAACACGATGACGCTCTCGGTAAGAGTCTTTTGCGTTACCCTTAGCATCGAACATCTGAGCGGCCCTGCGGCATCTCTTAAGTTCGCTAGGAAGCTTCACAAATACATCTTCACCGAAAAACTTTTGAGCAAGCTTCTGAGGCTTGTCAATCGCCGCCTTCTCCAGCAGTTTCTTCTTCGTCAAACTCATAAAATTCTTCTCCCTCAGAAGGTTTATTTAAGATCTCATCAGGCACATCTGGCGGTTCAGAAAATCCGCGAGTCTTGCTTTCCATAAGAGCAGCAATCTCTTCGGAAATCTGTTCCTTCTCCAAAGGCCCAATGTTCTTTGTAGTAAAAATGACATAACCTGGCCTGTCCCAAAGAACAAAACCAACTGCCATGCCATCAACCATTACCCAGTAACGCTCAAGGGTTTCTTTCTTTTTTGTTGCAAGATTGAAACCCTCGCATTTTCCAAGCTTAATATCCAAGGCTCTTCTCCTTAACCTTTCAGATTAGCAAGACACAACTGGATTTTCAGTGGTTAGGGTGGGACCGCCGAATCCATCCAACTGAATTGAAAGAGTCAGTTCCATCAGCGTACTTGTCTCCATTGACGGCAATCCAAGAGAACTTACAAAACCAGTGGCAATGAGCGTAGCTGGAGCAGTAGTTGTGCTGCGAGATTGAGGAAACGTGATCGTCACCAACAACTGCTGCCCATCAACAAACAATTGAGTCGGTCCAGTCTTCGCTGCATCATAAATGAATGTTGCTTCAATAACACCTGGATCAGAAACGTCTGCTGGAATTCGACGCATGAAACCTGTGTCGTCGAGACATGTTGTGTCGATAGCTTCCATCGTCAATTCAGGAAGCTGAATCGAGCGAGGGCATCCCATGCATGGCTCGATTGAAGTGTCAGAGTTGTCAACGATGACAATAACTGCACCTTGTCCGGTATCACCGATGTAGTCGTTGCTGTATGCCATGATCCAAAATCCTTCTAGGTAAATGAGAAGCAGACATTAAAGTCTTGCATTGTTCGGTAAATGTGTAGATCGCTTCCATCAATAGGCTTAAATGCGTCAGTCGAGGGTCCGCTGTGTTGGCCTATCGATCTAACCATCAAGTCCTGTGCGTATCCCCTTGGAAACGACTTGAAGGACGACCTGCATGCTTTCCATGTAATCTGCGATTCTCCCTGCTTGTAACTCCAAGCCTCCAACTGAACGCGAGACTCAAAGAAATCAACC
>WLWF01003171.1_pt1 | contig 11030 bp, 2 predicted proteins | sample 6718331 | NCBI WGS metagenome assembly WLWF01 (sample SAMN12718692, study PRJNA515312) | sponge metagenome | isolation source: marine sponge | host: Mycale hentscheli | place: New Zealand: South Island, Marlborough, Capsize Point | collected 2003-05-01
AGGCAATGTCATCTATCACAATGGCAAAGAGTCACCACTAGAAAAGGGTGAGAAAGCTATTATGACTGCTACTGTTAAGAAGCATCTTGTTAGCAAGAAAGGCGAGAAGGTAACAGTAGTCAAAATACCAAAGTTTAAAGTTATTTAATGATTCTACTTTTAAGATAGTAGATCCGGATCGCATAAGACTACTATAGCGATAAGCTGCCGCCCAACCATCAATATAGAAATTATATTTATATTCTCCCTGTTCTAGATAATTTAATTTGTAACTATCACTTGCATCAAACTGATAATTAAAGATAAGCTGGTCATTAGCATCACAATTTTCACTAGTAATATCCTTATTATCACTACATTTTTGGTATGTTTTACCCTTTGTCCTACCTCTTAAAAAGGACATGGGACTGTCTTTATTTTTCCGATCACGAATATTCCATTTGGTTAATTTGGCATCAAGAATAATAGGGTCGGAGCTTTGATTAACTACCGCAGCTGGAACTTGTACCTTTTCACCATCAACATTTACTATTAAATATTCTTGATTAGTCGCTTGTACTATTCCAGTAAATGGCGCGTGTTTAATGGTATGGGTCGTTGCCCGATCTACAATCTGGATATCATTATCACCTTCCATTCGTGAACCGTCATCATCCAATTGACGAACCACCGCATCATCCTCATCCACTCCCTGTAATAATCCAAGTGTATAGGTATTTGCCCCATATCGTTTATATAAAACCTGAGTTCTAGCCGGAGCGTCTAATAGACCATCTGAGATAATAGGATACCTATTAACCGCATCAGAAGTACCTTCTCTTGCATTTACTGTAATACTAGTACCAACAGAATTTTTATTTAATTCCCAAGAAATATTAGCGAGTCGTAAACGCTGATTGTCTTCCAAACTAGTTCCACAGCCAGTTGCGGTGCCTCTAAATAGAGCTATATCTTTACGACGTTCCCAAGGCGTTGTTGGAAAGACCGGTGGTTCAGTACACTTATTAGGCAAGATTCCCCCCGCTGCCATAATCCAATCATCCGGTGTTGGAATCGGAAGGTCTAAAAACCCTGGTGCTGTACTATAACTTAAGATTGGCATATAGTGTACATCCTCACCCCTATAATATTCCGGTAAAGGTGTTTCACTACTATTAAAGATATCACTATATGGCTCAGTTAAATTTTGCTTAAGATAAGGGAAATCCCTCTTATTAATAAAGAATTCAACATCCCGAATATTATTTTTGCGTTTGGCAACCAATTGCTCAAACATATTTTTAATCTCAACAAAAAAACCATCACCCCACATATTACCGTCAGTAACATTTCCAATCATACAATTATTAGCAAACCATTGGTCTTCATCTTTAGTAACACTTAAGTCATAGTTTTCAGCGGTATCAGGATAGTACATCTTTTTAACCGAATAATACTGACGGAAACCATTTGGATAGATTGACTCATCTATCTTAATATAACGTTCTCCAGTCACTTGATTTTTGTAATTATTAGTGAAATCACTTTTGACAAATGGGATAAACATTACAACGGCTCCCTGTCTAATTCTAATATAGATACCGGTTCTCATATGATCAAACATATAATGTAGTGTCTTTAAAAAGGAGTCTGAATCCACATCTTGATATAATTTATTAGCTAGTCTTTCGCGAACCGTACGTTTCACTTGATTAATTTCAATATTAGCGTGTTGGTTATAATAAATATTTTTATGTTTATTAGGGGCAATGTCCGTATTACTTCCAAACAATTTACGCTGATGTACGATACTTTGATGAAGTTGATTTCTATTACCAGCTACATAGAAAAACTGTTTAAATGCCGGCAATTCAAAATTAGTATTAGAGTTTTTCCCGTAACGCCCTTGTTTTCTATGCCTCTGTAGATAATTTTCACAATTTTGTTTTCCATTTTCTAGTCTAAATGTTAGGTATGGATAGGTAATATCATCACGATACTGGAAGATAAAATAACGATGTAACTTAGTGAAATTAGATAATTCACTATATTTGGGATTTTGTAGTTCATGGTAGACGCCCTTAGGCATATAGTTAAGATAGATATCCCAGAAATTACCAGTTCCAGAAGTTAAAAATTTAAAGGAGTTTTCAACTACCGCATCATTTGCTAAACGTAATCCATATTTACTTGCCTCATTAATTAATAGTGTTGGACTAACTAAAAATTCCGAAATATAATTATCTCTAATAGATTTCACCATAATATCAATTTTTCTACCGTAGGCTCTTGTGTCAGATGGGAATTCATCTCCAAAATCCATCCATTCATGTTCTAGATCTGGTCTTTTAATAGCCCACATTTCATTTCCGTCTACCCGACCGGAAATTTTAGTTTCATGTCTAAGTTTATCATAAACCAAATTACCATCTAAACAGGTAACTAGGAAAAACCCTTTAAACTTTAGTGATCTCATAACGTTAGTGAATAATTCTTGTAGTTTACCAATGGTTTCAAAATAGTAGTGGATACTAAACATAGAATTAGCAATATCAAAGTAATTTTCACCAAGTTGACCTAACAGTGTATGTGGGGAACTATAAGCTAAGTTATTATTTTTATTTTGTCTAATATGTTTTAGCACGATACTTCCCTTAGGGATACAAATAACAATATAGAATTTATTTATTTTGTATTCTTTAATAGTCCAAGTAGGTAAATGTTTACGTAATGCGGTAAAATTATAGTTGGACGGTAATTTTAAGACACATAGACTTGGAGGGTACCTATCGGATTTTCCCCTTTTAGGTCTCTTACCTAATTCAGTTAATATAGTCTCAATTGGTAATTCTCCTAGTTTTAACTGTAGATCACTTTCCTCGTGATAATCTTTACCTCCCCATGGTGGATCCATGAAAACCACGTCTTGACGGACTTTTAAATACTCTTGTGTATAATCACCACATTTAACGTCTACTTTTCCAGATAATTTATACTCTTTAATATTATGGGTAATTACTTCACAGTGTTCAGGGTTAATTTCAAAGGTGTTTACTTTCTGGAAGTGTCTAGCAAAACTAATAGTATCACCTCCAATACCACCACAAGATTCGGTAATGGTTAGTTTAGATAGATTACCCAGATACATGGTTAAGATATTTATGATATCTTGAGCCTCCGGTGGATGTGTAATACTATATAAGCCTTCCTCAGTAGTACGTAAATTACGTCTTGAAACCCCTTCTACTTTGGGAAATAAACGATCATTTCTATTTTTGATATTGCGTTTACCCTCTCCGTATAGGGAAGTAGAGGTATCTTTATGGTAAAAATGTATTTTAGCATTATTAGCCCATTCTTTTTCATTAGGGTATTTGGAATTTTGTAGTCTTCTTAGGCGACTATAGCAATTGGCAATATCCGGAGCACTAATATCTAAGCCAACAATGGTTCCACCATTAATACCCAGATAATTATTACATGTCACATCATTAATTTTACATCTCATCCATTTATCAATATCACCACCACGACCACAGGAGAAATCAATTAAACTGGATCCATTTTTAATGTTAGCCCCTGAAATTAAAATACTTTTAACTTGATTATGGAAACTATTCATAGGTCCCATTAATAATCGTGTAGCTTTATCTTGAGCACCCGCAGCATAGTAGGTAACACCTTCTTCCATTTCTAATGTTCTTTCGCTTATTTTTGTTAAATCAGTTTGTTCCCAGTCTTTAGTCTGACTTTCTGTCAGTAGACGCGGCATAACACACATAGATATCATTTCTTGGGTAAACAACTTAAAGGCGTAAGGGATTTGTACATGAGAAAATCCAGAAACAGAGGGTTCTATTTGTTTTTTCTGAGGTAATCCAATCTCTTCATTAAACCCCTCTACTGTCTTATAACTACCAAAAGCCTGGTAGATATTTTTAGTAGTATTTACCATACCGGTGCCTCCAGATCTGTTATCAATCCAAACATTAAATTTATCAGACCTTTCCATCACGGACTCTTTTAGGAAACTTGCTACTCCATGAGACAATAGTGCGTCACGTTCCATTTCTCCTATTCTTAAGCCACCACCAAGTGCTCTGCCTCCCACCGGCTGATGAGAAAGGCTGCTCTGGGCTCCTTCTGCTCTAGAATAGATTTTATCATCAACCTGGTGATAGAGTCTTTGATAGTAGGTTGGACCAATAAAGATAGGAATATCTAATTGTTCACCTGTAATACCGTTATACATAATTTCATTTCCATATTTTTCAAAACCACATGATTCTAATGAGTTAATAATCTCTTCTCTTGGTATTTCTACAAAAGGGGTCGCATCTCCAAATTCCCCCTTTAATACGGCTTGTTTCCCCATTAAACATTCAATAAACTGTCCAACGGTCATTCTTTTTGGGAATGCCTGTGGGTTAATAATCAGATCGGGTGTAATCCCTTGCTCAGTAGTGGGCATATCGCCATGCATAATTTTCATACCAATCACACCCTTTTGACCATGTCTACTCGCAAATTTATCACCAAGTTCCGGGATCTTTTCTTTTCTAATTCTAACTTTACAGAATTTATTACCATCCATATCAAACCCAATAAAGACCTTATCTACGATACCCTGTTCATTTCTTCTAATAAAACTACTATTATCTAGATATTTCTCATGACGAGCGGTGAAATCTTCCAGTGACTCTGTCTTTTTTCTTCTAGTAGAAACACTGACACAAACCCCAATAATAACATCATTTTCATCAACTTTAGTTTCCTCTTTAATAATTCCTGTATAAATACCATGATCTTGTAGTTTACTGTAATTTCCAGCTGGTAAACTAGACATATTATCTGGTTTGGGTTTACAGAAAAACTGTTTTCCACCCTGTGGTAGTTCTTTTTCAGCTTCAGTGTAGGTTCTAAATTTAACTGTTCTAAATAAACCTCTATCTAAAGCAGCCTGACTGACAATCACAGAGTCATCTTGATTATATCCAGTATAACATCCAATCGCAACAATTGCATTTTGTCCATAAGGTAATTGTTCAGTATTAAGATACTTTCCAATTCTAGTATCAACTATTGGAATTTGGGGGTACAATAAAATCTGACTTTTGGTATCCATCCTATCCCGATAATTAGTAGCAAACACTCCAATCCCTTGTTTGGTTTGACTATTAGAAAACAAGTTTCTAGGAGCCTGATTACTACCTACAAATGGAATAATTGAAGCTAAAATACCTAAAATCATGGATGGGTGAATTTCACAATGAGTATAATGTCTATTGTGACTACTAAGTAGATCAGTTTTAGACATGGCTAAAAATTTGGTATTTTCTTCAATAGTATCTAGATACTCAATAACACCCTCGTTTTTAGCTAATAGTTCAAAATTTTGGGTAGGGCAGCTGTACCTAGAACTGTATTCATCTAGACTAGATTCTCTAACTTGGATATTACCAAATTTAGCTACTAAATTACTCGGGTAAAAACGTCTCCATCCAGTAAGAAGAATTTGCCATCTTGATCTAGTATCTATATTTACCTCAACCACACTCTCAAGTGGTACCTTAACCACACTATTTAATAATTCTAGGAATTGTACTTCGTCAACAGTATTTCTTAGTAGAGTTGCTACTTCATGAGTAGTATTAAATTCATGTAACTTCTGATCACTAGTAGTGACTAATATTTTACTATAATTACTTCTAGCTATCCATTCTTTAGAAATGGTGGCATTATTATGTTTAACAATAAATAACGGTCTACATCCCCTACCAGATTCAGTTGAAATTTTTACCATATTTTCATTAATATTCCAGCAAATACTGGTAAAGATATTTATCAGTCCATTTCTTCTTAAACTTCTAAGGCGGTTAACTAATTCTTCTGGATGGTCATGAATACCCGTAATACGATCATTAAGGGAAACATACGATTTCCACCCAAGGTTTTCTATATTAACCCCTCTAATATCTCTAACACCTAGATCTAACAAACAATTCTCTAGTGGATAACTACTACAGTCAAAGGTAATTTTGGCTTGTAATGCTAGATTTTTACGGACACCTACATTTCCACCATCTGGGGTTTCAGTCGGACACATGACCCCCCAACTACTAGCATGAAGAGAGTGGGGTTCACGCATCTTGGCACTTTTTGGAATCGGAGTATTGATTCTTCTTAAATGTGAGAAAGTACCAAAAGCAGAGATGATATTTAAATCCTGAACGACACCTTCTTTACAACTAGAAGAGTTTTCCATACCCCAACAATTCCTAAAAGCATACATCATACCATCATCTATTAGTTTATATTTAACAATGTTATTGATATTTTGAAGACTAATATAATTTTCAAGTGTCACTATGCCCTTGTTATCTCTTGATAAAGTACTACAACTCTTATTAACGGTATCTCTGATATCATTTTTAAGACGGAAATAAAGATCTCTAAATAACTGAGCAATAAGATACCCGGAAATATCCACTCTCTTGGTCAGGTAGCTGTCTCTGTTAGTAGGTTTATCAATACCAATCATGACACCTAAGGTACTCTTAACCATATAACTTAAGTATTGAGCTTTCAAGATAAAATCTGCGCCTACATGAGGTAATAAATAGTCCGTTAGTGTTTCGGTTACGTCTAAGGAAATATTATCTACACCATTTTCTAAATTATCACTAATTGGGGTACCATCCATTAGTGATTTTAATACGTTAAGAGCATGTCTCTGAGTAGTAACATATCTGGACTCTAAAATGGAGGGTCTTAGCAATTCAAAATATTTTTTAGATAATTTGTCATTTTCATCTAGTTTTCCTAAAATATAGGAGAGGATTTCCCGATCAGTTTCAATCCCAAGGGCACGATAAACAATAAATAATGGAACTTCACGTTCAATATTTGGAATAATTACTCGGATAGTATCATCAGGAATAATTAGTTGATTTGGAAATTTCTTGTTATCACCTTTACCCTTACCTTGGTCCGCACTAGCACAGATTAATGATTTATCTTGTAAATCTACACGATGTGACACAAATTCAAGATCTGAACGATGATAGGTATCATTATAATCTGATTTATCTGGAGTAAACTCTACGTAATATTTACTACAGTCTATTTTTTCTTTTACCGTAGCTTCGCCTAGTATTGCTTTAAATTTAACTACATCCTGCCTTTTAAGTTCCGTCTTTTTTTGTTTAATAATACTATTCTTTGGAATAGATATAGTGTCACCATTTGCTAAGCTAATATCATAAAAATTGCCATTTTCACTACTTCCCTGGTAAGTACCAGAGTTAATACTCGTTACTTTTACGGTATCACCTATTCCAATAAAGGTGTCATTTTTCCCATATAGGTCATATAGATATTGATTAGCTCTATTTTGGCTTCTAATTTGTTTTTTCTTAGCAACCACTATTTTGGTTACTCTTGCTGGTTGAAATTTATCTTCAGGTGATGATCTAACTTCAGTGGACCACTGGTAAGCAGAAGCTTCTAGTTCCTTATTGATAAAGATTTTATTTTCCATCTGTCTTTCTTGGGCAATAATGGTTTTCTCCTTACCATTAATGATAAAGTATCCTCCTTGTCCATATGGACATTCACCCATTTCACGTAAGGTTGATTTTCCATGTCCAGCTAAGACACAGATATCGGATAATAACATCACCGGTATTCTACCAATTGGAACACTCTTAAAATGCTTAATAATGGAATCTGGGTTTTTATAAATTTCCTCACTAACTCCTAAAGTATAGTCAGTAGGAGCACTAACTAGGTCTGCTATTTGCCTTTCATATTCTGAAATAGCAATGGTAGACCCATCTTCTTTAGCTTCTCTGATAAATTCCACATAAATATCACTATATAACATTGAAGCATAAGTTAGGTTACGGAGTCTTGCTTCATTAGGATACAATTGTTTTTTTATTTCATTTCCTTCTATCTTATCTTGGATAACTGGCTTACCAATAGAAACAGATGATCCATCATTAATTATTTTATGTCCAGTAGAGGTTGTTTCTATACTACCACCTACAGTAATTAATATTTTTTGTAGATATTCTACATTACTATCCAAGGTAGTATTCATTCGTAATACACTTTCCTCATCTCCACCACCTCGTTGAGTTAAATCTATTGGGTTAAATTGCCTTAGTGTTTTTGGGATTTGGGTAGATATAAAGGTATTATAACTGTCAAGTTGATTAGTAGTTAAAAATATATTGGTATTTTTAAAATAATTATCTAGTATATTCCATATATCTGTCTCCGTTATCTCTGTTTTACTTGCTATGTCGGGAGGACTCTCTGTCTCAAGTAAATCTTTAGACATTTATTATAATATACAAAAAAAGAAGAGCATTCACCCTTAAATACTTATCTAATTAATTTAATAAATTAATAAGATACTATTAGTCATTTAGTGGGGTATCTGTGATTTCGGTACCACAATATTTAACTGGTTTTTTCCTAAAATCCTGGTGAACATATACTTTGGCATCAATGGCTTGTCTTAATAAGAACTTAAAATTATCCCAAAATTCTTGAGTGTGACCTACCGATTTTGTCATGACATGAGCCAATTCATGTAGCGCAACAAACATTAAGACATTTTGATCTACAAGTTTTTCATCCTTATCCCTAGACCTAATACAGAATACGATTTTTTCTCCTTTGTTAACTGAATAACTGGTATATTTACTATTTTTACTACTTTCGGTAATATTATCTGGATTATATTTAAGTAATAGTCTATTAACAGCATCATTATTAGGGAATTTTAATGATAAATATCTAACCAGGTGGACACATCTTTTTTTAGTATTGGCTAATAAATTAGCCGCATCCTTTTTATCTGGAACATTTCTCACTAGATAAGCCTTGCCATCTACGTCAGATTTAGTATAGGTAATTTCATTAGTAAAATTTTCATATTGTAATACTAATGATACAGAAATAACTGCGATAATTACATAAAAGACTAATTCGGATTTATCTCCCATTATTAATCAAATATATAAAAAAATTTTGAACCTTGTTATTTTGATATAAAATAGTTTTAACATAAACATATATGTCTCGGACAGAAATTCAAATTACTGAATGGTATTCAGAAAACGAGATGGTGACTGACGAGATTTCTGATATAGAAGATAGTGAGGATGGTGACCCAAGTGAGTATAGCCCAAATCTAAAAATTTATATTTTTGGGAAAAATACAGAGGGTGAAAATGTCTCTGTTATTGTTAATGGGTTTCCATGTTTCTTCTATCTTTCCTTACCTAGTCAATGGGTAGTAAGTGGGAGACTTAATACCTTACGGGTTAAAAAATTTATGGATGGTTTATTAGCGCGACTTAGAAGGTGTGATCGTGATAGCTTTATACAATACGAGATTTGTTACCGTAAGAAATTTCGTGGTTTTACTAATAATAAAAAATACCCATTCCTAAGGCTTAGTTTTACTAATAGCCGTTCTATGAGAAATTGTAGTGAGCTATTTATTCAGAAAAATACTATTAATGGTAACGTAATCAACATTACCACCAAGAATGGGTTAAGTCGTATTTATACTCACAAGATTAATCCACGTGATCTTAAGTCAGGAGACGCACTAATCTTGTCTACTAGAAATGTTGCCGATAAAGATCAATTGCCCGATAGTCCTCTAGAAGTGGTCCAAGTTAGTTCTACTAACGATGGTTTAACTGAGATAACAGTTAAATCTGAGCTAGACATACCTGGTCATATCTCCTTAGTATGGACAATGACTCGCGGAGATGGTAATACTACTTTCCGGAAACCTATTTACTTTATTCCAGGATTAATGTACAAGGGGGAGAGGGTAGAACTATTTGAGTCTAATATTGATCCAATGTTAAGGTTTTTACATATTAAAAATATTCAGCCGTGTGGTTGGATTTCTATTCCGGATACCAATGTTAGAAAGCCAGAAAAAACTGAAAGCGATAAGGAGTATGTGGTGGATTGGTTACAAGTTAAATCATGTGAGAGTCCAAAAAACAACCCTATTAAATCACTTGCTTATGATATAGAATGTGGTTCTAGTCATGGTGATTTTCCACAAGCTATTAAAGGTTATAATAAAGTAGCAAAACAATTATTAGAATTACCTATTGAACAGGTAAATCCAGTATATTTAAAATCAGTCTTGACTATGATACCTAATGAAAAATACGGAAATATTAGTAGAATTTATCTTAAAGAACAGCGACCATTTGATCCGGAAGTGGTAGAGTATCTTGCCGAAGAAATTACCAGGTATTTATGGTTAAATAAAGTAACTAATACCTTTCGTTTATCTGGAAATACTGAATTTACCTCCCAAGAATTAAAAGATGCGCTTTACTTAGAACAAATTAGTGATCAAGAACTAACTACACAATTAGATAAGATATGTGATATTATTCCGACCTTGTCTATTAAACCCAAAGAAACCTTTTGTGGCTGGACAAATGCTAACAGCCAGAATAGCTATCTATTAGCCTATGAAGAAGATCGCGACCCTTCATGTTACACGGAAATCAGTTTGACGGCTCTACTTGATAGTCGTTTACCCAAGCTAGAAGGCGATCCATGTATTCAAATTGGTGCCTGTTTTATTAAGCAGGGTATGACAGAAAGTTATCGTAAGGTAATTTTAAATTTGGATACCTGTGATAACTTTGCAGATGACGTGGAGGTGATTACTTTTCCAAAGTCACATAGGGGTGAAGCTAATCTGTTGCTTAAATTCACCGAATTAATTTTAGAAGAAGATCCTGATATCATTACCGGTTACAATATCTTTTCCTTTGATTGGCCCTACTTATTTGATAGAGCTAAAGAATTAGGAATCATTAATAAATTTGCTAAAATTAGTAGATTACACGACCGGATTTGTAAGGTGACGGAAACTAATAGTAAGGGTACTATGGGTAAATTTGTTGATATTCCTGGTCGTGTAAATTTAGACCTGTTTAAGGTAATCCAACGTGATCACAATTTACCAAGTTATAAATTAGATAGCGTTAGTG
>WLWF01003172.1_pt1 | contig 11028 bp, 2 predicted proteins | sample 6718331 | NCBI WGS metagenome assembly WLWF01 (sample SAMN12718692, study PRJNA515312) | sponge metagenome | isolation source: marine sponge | host: Mycale hentscheli | place: New Zealand: South Island, Marlborough, Capsize Point | collected 2003-05-01
GCAATGTGCGGGATTTAAAATGTTTATTTCTTGATATTGATTGCGGAACAGACAAACCTTACCAGACTCAAGCAGAAGCGTTAAAAGCATTAAGGGCGTTTCGTAAGACGTATGTTTTACCTCGTCCCTACATAATAAATTCAGGGCGCGGTCTACACGTATACTGGACGCTCGATAAGCCCTATTCCCGTGACGAGTGGGAGCCGGTAGCAAGAACACTTAAAGCGACATGCTTACAAGATGGGTTAGAGATAGACGCTGGTGTAACAGCAGATGCGGCACGGCTACTTCGTGTACCTGACACACGTAACTTTAAAGGAGAACAGCCGCTACCTGTAGCTGTTGTACTTGAGGGCGAGTCGGGGGTCGATCTTACTACTTTTATAAGCAAGCTACCTGCTGAATTAATACCTGTCCCTTCTATTAATAGTTCTTCTAAAGAAGACCTTGAAGATATGGAACGGGCTAAAGGAGTTTCAAAATATAAGTACAAGTTTGAAAACTTAATTGCCAAAACTAAACAGGGGGAAGGGTGCGCTCACATAGCACGAGCTATACTTGAACCCGATGAACTGACCTATCCAGAGTGGTTACACACACTATCTATAGCTAAACGGTGTGATACAGATGGGGTGGAAGAAGGCACAACTCCTGCGGTACATTTAATTTCTAAACGTGCGACAAACTACGATCCAGAAGAAACTAGAAAGATTTCTGAATCCATCGAGTACCCGCACACATGTGGTAGGTTTGACGAAGACCATCCCGGTTTATGCGACAACTGTACCCATAAAGATAAGATTAAAAGCCCTATAACTTTGTGTGGAGAGCGACGTGTTGCTGAACCTAATGAAGAAGGTTTTTATGAAGAGATAGAAGCCCCTGAACAACTAGTTGAAGTAGAAGATGGAAAGGATAAGCAGGATGAAGATGTCCCTGCCCCACCTCCTGTACCTACTTATCCTAGTACTTACATGAGACCAGAAAGTCAAAGGGGCGTTATAAATAGAACGGTTAACCAAGATACTAATCAAGTAGATGATGAACTTATTTATAGACACGATCTATTTCTTTCAAAAATACTACACGATCCTGCTGTGGGGTTGTCTTATGAAATTACACATATAAACAATTTTAATATCACTAAACGTTTTATGGCATCTCAAAAAGATCTAACCTCAGCAGAAAAATTTAGAGATTTAATGAACGAACAGGGCATCATTCTTTTATCAGGAAAAGGTGCTAAAGGAGCGGGTAAAGTGCAACGTTATATAGCGGAATGGATGCAACAACTTCAAGATACAACTCCCCATCCACCAAGCGTAAAGACGCAATTTGGTTGGACAAAAAACTGTAAGTCTTTTGTACTGGGGGATAAAGAAATATTTAAAGGTTATGAGAAAGAAAACCCTGCGGGGGTACGAACTGCACAATACATCCCCATGTTTGCTAAACAAGGCACATTGGAGAAGTGGAAAGAGGCCGCTAAGTTTTACAATAAAGAGGGGTTTGAACAGCACCAATACATGTTTGGTTTAAGTTTTGGTGCTCCGCTTATGGAGTTTGTATCTGGAATAGCCGGTGCAATATACAACCTCAACAGTCCTGAGACGGGGATAGGTAAGACTACAGGTATGTGGGGTGGTGCTTCTGTATGGGGGGATCATAAGAAGTTAGTACTTATTGGAAAAGATACTCCTAACTCTGCTTGGAATCGAGCTGAGATTATAAAAAATTTACCACTATATATAGATGAAATATCCAATTACGAACCTAAAGATGCTAGTGATTTCTGTTTTGGTATAAGTGATGGTGCTCAAAGAAACAGGATGACGAGTGGGGCAGAGAACGCAGAACGTTATAGAGGAGAGCAATGGGCTTTTAGTTGCGGTACTACAGGCAACAGCAGCATAACAGATACAGCATCAAGATGGAGAAGCTCTCCTAAAGGTGAGTCGGGTAGGGTAGTAAGTCATCTAGCAACCAAACTTCTATTCGGTGCTGAGGATACTTTAAAGGCAAACGATCTTAACGACACCTTAGCCGAGAACTATGGGTGGGCAGGAGAAATTTATATTAAGCACGTTATAAATACTTTAGAAGCTACTAAAAATCTTGTCTTAGATACACGAGCGCGGATTGTAAAAGATATTAATGGTGAGCCTTCAGATCGTTTTTGGATTGCTCAAGGGGCGACTACTTATGCGGGATGTTTAATAGCAAAAGAGTTAGGTCTAATAGATTGGGATTTAGATAATTTATACAAATGGATTATACGAACTATTCTAGCGCAGAAACATGACCTTGAAGAGATGGATATGGATATAGAAGATTTAGTAGGAGAATTTTACATGGATAATACAAGAAATATTCTTCGTATTTTAAGTACTCAAGATAATAGGGGTTCAGACCTTAGCGATACATTACCCCCAGACCAAAAAGATTTACCCTTACTTAAACTTGTTGCTAGGCATGAGACAGATACTAATCAATTATTCATCCGTCCCCAACCTTTTAAAGAGTGGTGCGCCAAACATAAATACGTGTACAAAGCAGTGATAGACTTAATGAGAGTGCATATGCAAGCCAGAACTAATGTAAAAAAGCGCATGGTCAAAGGGACAAGTATGGATTCGGGTTTGGACAAAAAGAAAAAAAGTTTAAGTACTCATGTAATAAGATGTCAACTAGGTAACGATCCAATGGCACAGGAGGAGGACAACGATGAGGTTGAGTCCGACTGACCTTTCCCCAGACGGGGTTAGGGTATGTATAGACTGGGATAAGTTTATTGTTGGTACTTCAATATTTATACCGTGTGTAAACACAAAGATGGCGTTTCGACACGTATTGGACGCGAGTAGCATAGACAGAAGTAGTTTAACTAAACGAGTTTGTATAGAGAAAGGGAAGTACGGGCTAAGAGTTTGGAGGATTAAATAGAACTCTTAGTCTAAATCTTCTGCACGTCGTGCAAGTATACGTCGCGCCTGTCTAGCTGAAGTGCTTATACCACCTAACTGTCTTGATATTTCATCGGTCGTCCTATGTTGATCCATAGAACGCCTTAAAGTATCTCCACTAATCGCTACATAAGGATTTCTGCGCGAAAACTCAACCATCTCTTCGGATATATCTCGCATACTGTCTATATCCCCTTCCTTTAACGCTAAGTAATAATCGCGCATTAGGTCAGTACGTTTGGAGTTTAGCCTTCGTTCCAATCCTTTATCTCTTGCATTTATCTCTAACTGTTTTGTGTAGCCCGCAGGAGCCAAGCCAAGTGATTGAGCAAAAATATTCCACGGATTTATATCCTCTAAGATAGGATCGCCGCGAAGGGTAGTCGCTCCTTCAGTCGCGTACCGTACAGATTTCATTCCGTTAGACAACGCAGAAGGTAAGAATCTCTCTGTACCGCGCCATATCTCACCCTCACCAACTAACCTTAATCCTTGAAGCATTCGATCTGCCGTACCATAAACTGGGCCACCTAGTATTTCTGCTAAGCGCATAAGGAGGTCTTCTTCTTGACGGTTTGGTAAAGATCTATAAACCAAATTAGTCATACCAATACGTGGAGCTACGTCAACACCCGCTACTGCATTAATTACCCCTGAGTACATACCCTCACCAAAGAAGCTTGCGGCTATGCTATCAAAGTCCTCGTCTTCGTCATCTAAGAATATTGTATTGGCTAGGAGCGCAATCGCACCGTAAAGCGGTAGTCCTTGAACTCCTGCTAACAATCCAGAAGAAGCAAACAATCCTACAATCTGTCTTTTGGCAATTCGTTTTGTTTCTTCAGCAGCAACTTGTGCATCTTGCCTATCTGCATCTGTTAATTGAGACTCATCACCATCATACTTAGCGGCAGCAATACGTCTTATTTCTCTAGGTAATGAATCTGCAAGTAACTTACTAGCCATCTTATCCTGTAAATAGTACATAGAAATGCCAAATCGTTTGTACATCATCATTACGTTACCCGCATCACCTTGAGCAAAACGAGGTGCGGTTTCAATCATAGCTCCACTGTTAGTTAGTTCTACATCTGATAGAGCAATGTCAGCAGCTTCTTGAAAATCTGTTTCGGTAAGTTCTCCTTTTTTAGCGCGTTTTGCTAACTCTAAATCGTAAGAAGCCATTGCAGTAACTTGTCGGTTAAAGCGTTCGCCTTGATGGAACATCCAACCCATATAAGCATTCGCCGTACTCCAAGCGGTGTTAGCAGGGTTTTCCATCTCTAAGTTTTCGGCAGTAGTAGAGATGTTAGCTTGCCCACGAGCTTCCAACATTTCAGTAAGAGCTTTATATCTTGCCAACTCAGGAGAAAGATTAGGGTCATTAAAGTCTATGTTGGATAGCGACGGGCCTTCAAAGATTTCCGTACCGCCTGTCTCTTCATTAAACACTTCAGTCCTACGGTTCATGCCGGTAGCGAAAAACGTCTTCCGTGCATTGTTCATCGCCTTCATAGTGTCTTTGTATCCGTACTTACCGCCTAAATAGGGCAGTACTACTATGGGTAAGTTACTGGCGTTTACTAGTACAGAAGATACGTTAAAACCTAACGTCATTCCAAAACCCGCACTCTTAAGTGCTTTACTCCAAGTAGCTATCCTAGGATTACGTGCAAAGTCTATATACCCCTGCAAGTTTGCGTTAAGTGCTTCTGCTCCTGCCTGTAAGTCTGGAGTCCTATATGAATTTGCAGCTAAATTTATTTTTTCGCTTATTTCGCTAAGTGCTAAGTCATGTTTAAGGTTTACAATTTGACTTGTAAAATTAGGCATACGCTCTCTAAACACTTTTAACGCATCACGTTCAAAACCTAAGACACCTTCTCTGGGCCTAAACGCACTGATTAAAGAACGCTCTGGTAGGACATCAAACAAAGAGTCTAATATTACGTCTTGAACTTCTTGAGATACTCCTTTTGCTCTTACATCTCCTAACAATTTAAAAGCAAACTGTGAGTCAACTTGCCCAAAACGTTTGGTTCTAGGGTCACGAGTAAGCTTTTCAATACTGTTTAGCTGAAGTCCTAAAGCGTCTGCATTAGCTATAAGTTGTCGTTCAGCTTTGTCCCGTTGAAACTTAGATTCAAAAGCTTCTTTATAGGGTTCTAAAGTTCCAGTATTTGGATCTATCGCTGAGTACATCAACCAATGTGTGCCTTTACGATAGAGTGGAAAGTACGGTTCGATAGTTTCTTTTTGTAGTACTTGAGTTAGTAGTTTATCTTTTAAAGTTCTTTTTACATCTGAATCTTCTATTGCATCCAAGCGTTTCGTCATAGTCGCTACAAGTTGTTTGTACACTTCACTATAAGCATCGCGCAATGTACTGTAAGACTCGATTACAGCTTTTCGTTGTGGACCCGACAACCCATTTAATTTGGCGTTCATGGTCTTCCACGCTTCTAACTTAGCGACATCACCTTCGTATGCGCTTTCTAATTTAGTAGGATCGGTTTTTAAAAGAGTACTTTCTGCTGCCCAAAAGTCTAAAACTTCTTTAACCTTCTTATCTCCGTCAATTATATTCTCTACTTTTTTAGCAGTGTCCCTTGTTAGGTTTAAGTACCTTTGACGTTCCCCATTCTTAGTTTGAAGTAGTTTGAATAATTCTTCTGCGGGAGCGGCTATCTTTGGGTATTTATCTTTAGCAAGTTGAAACACCGCATTCAGCGGTAAGAAGTCTAGTAGCTTTGCTTTTGCCCCGTCGGTTGCTGTACCAAACCATGTCCCTACTGCTTCTACATCTTCTTTAGTTACCTTACCTTTACTAAACCGACCAAGCGCATCTAATGTATTTTTCTCACCTTCTTCAATAGTAGCGGAGAATAAGCTAGCAGCATCACGAGATTCAGGAGCGGGAGAGATAAGGTCAGCAACTATCATGTCCGCTTTGTCCATAGCAGATTCTACTTTTTTGCTAGGCTGTCCACGGAACTTACGTATCATGTTGTTTACAATATTTTTAAACTTACTCCATAACGTAATCTTTTCGCCTTTAGCGTTGATTCTTGCTAGCTTGGCTTGGAACTCAGGATTACTAAATGCTTCTGCAATAAACTCATCAAGGTTCGTTGCACCATACGCAGTATCTAACCTGTCCCTAACTGACTCAAACAGATTACGCATTTGTTGTGCCGCAGCAGAGTTTCCAGCAACTTCGTGAGAAGTAACTGCGTGCATGGATTCGTGAAGTAGTACATGGTTCCTAAGCGTTACGTCTTGATTTAAAGTAATCGTGTCCGTTTTAGGATCATACAAACCAGCGACTGACTCACCTTTAGAATTAACTAAACCTCTACCCATTACTATTTTGGTGTTACCTAAACCTTTTTCTATAGCGGAAGCAACGCGAGCTACAGTAGGGTCGGAACTTTGTGCAAGATCATTGATGGCTCCACGTAAGTCTCCTGCTGCTAGTTTATCCCGAATCTCTTGGGATAGTGGCTGACTGGTTACTGCAATAGCAGAGGCAGATAGGGGCAGCCCCATACTGTCTCTTATAAATCGTACAGTCTCAGAAAAGTCGGTTCGTGATTTTCCACTTAAGTTAGCCTTTATCCATGCTTCAGCAGCTTCGTTTTCAGTGGTTACCCCGCCAGACATATCCCCAGCAACTGCATCAATACCTTCTTCTAACGTTTTCTTACCTTTAAAAAACTTTGCTATCGGACCATTTGGGTTAGCTTTAATCTCTGCTTGTACCCTGTTCATGTCTTCTGTTTTAGTAGTGGACGGGGGTGCTTGGTCTGGAGCTTGAGTTTCTTCTCGTTCGGCTCTAACTACGTCTGGATCGACATCCGCAGTCACATCTACATCTTCCACCACCACTTCTTCTTGTGCCGCATCTACATCCGCAGCCCCTTCTTCCACCACCACTTCTTCTTGTGCTGGTCTAGCTCTAGGACGAGTAGGACGTAAAACACCCCCACGAGGGCCAAACATTTCAAGTTGCTCTTGACCCTGACTGTCTAACGCTTCATCCACACGTTGTTCGGCGGCAATTTGTGCGTCTAAATCAGCACCTATTTCTACTTCTTGTTGTGCTATAGCATCAGCAGCGGCAGCTTGAATAACAGGAATTTCTAACTGAGCTTCGCCCGGTGCTTCTCTACCTGTCCTCTGCGCTCTGTCAAAAGCATCTTCTATAACATTGAGTCCTTCAGGTTTAGCAGCACGAGCAAGAGCTGAAGTTTGAGCTTTGTCTTCTTCTAATTGCGCTTCGCGTTGAGCAAAGGCTGCATCTACTTCTTCCTGTCTAATATCTTGTGTAATAGCGTCATCTATTGTTGTTTGTACTGGTGCAGGACCGCTATCAGCAGGTTGTGCTTGCGCTTCAGTCGTAGCAAAAGCATCTTTAAAAGCAGGAACAGTAAGAAGACTAAGTGCTTTTTTACGGTTTTCTGGGTAGCGTGATTTAACTGTAGGATTGTCCGCGTAGGCTATGATGTCGGCTACGCCTTGTTGCGCTTGTTCAGAGTTTGACAGATCAAGAGCAGTAAGTTTCTTTTGTAGTGTTACGCTTGTAATCCCTAAATCTTTTAGTTCTTCTTTAGATATACTTGTTTTTCTACCCGCTACAACTTCAGGTAGCAATTCTCTTTGTGCACCTTCAGCAGTCAGACGCGCTTCTTCCGCTAAAGCTTCTTCGTAAGCAGGAGCAAACCTTGCAGGATAAGCAACTCCTTCGGGGTTTACCATTATAGTAGAAGGATCGGATGGAGTCGGTGGCGGCAGTATTGCTTTATTTTGCTCCAAAGCTGGTCGAGTAGGAGATGTTCTTTCTAAAATTTCGCCCTCTAAAGGGGCTTGAGGAGGCGGCAATGCTGCGGTTTGTGTACGCTGCCCAATAGTTTCTTTTTCTTGTTGCGTTAAATCCATACTCCCACGACGACGACCGGGAATAGCAAGTTCAGCCAATGCAGATAGCAGTCCACCTACTCCTGCACCATAACCAAGAGACTCTCCTGTACCCGTAAACGTGCCAGTTTCAGGGTCGTAAATACCTTGAGAGATAAGATTCTGTGCTACTTCTGCCGAAGCTTCTTGGAGTCCTTCCCCTCCTGCGGCACTAGCTACTCTGCGTAATCGGGATAACACATCACCAGCGGGCTGGTCGCCAAGAGATTTACCTAAACCTTTAGCAGTTCTAGCTGCGCGAATAGTCTTACCTATAGCAAACGGTACTAGTGTCTCACCTAATCCGGGGATTATACCCAGTCCTGCCGCTTTACTAATCTGTTCTTCAGTAGCTCCCGCTGCTTCTGCTCGTTTTGCAGCTTCACCTGATCCAGCAGCCGCACCTAACCCCACACCTGTACCTAAAGCTACTCTACTAGCTAGACTTCCTAAGCCGCCTAATCCACCTAGGCCACCTGTAGCGATAAAAGGAATAGTAGAACCTGTAGCTTCTGCTAGTTTACGAACAACGGTATCTTCATAACCGCCTCTAGGTAATAGTCCTTCTTGGACCCCAGCTCCGTATTCAGCAATAGCTTTACGTGCAGCTTGTTCTTGCTCTTCAGGAAGTAAAAACGCCGCTCCAGTAGCGGCTGATTCAAGAAGTCCCGCAGCGCCACTAGCTAACCCTTTACCAACTTCACTAGCATAACCTCCTAAAGTAGTTTCAGGTGGCTCAAGAGGGTCTATACCTGCCTCTCTTTTTTGTAAGGCCGCAGGAGCATAGATTTGTGTACGTTGTTGGGGGGTTGTCCCTTCAGGTACGTAGTAATCTATTGTACTACCGTCTGTTAAGTTAGCACGGGCTATAGGCATAGTGGACTCCTTATTATCCTACAATACCCGCATCACCTGCTACACCTGTAACCATACCTTTACCTAAAGCACTTTCTTTTGCAGCGTTTACGTATCTTTCTATGGTGTTGTTTAAGAGGACACCTTTTGCCACATCATATTCTGCCGTACCAAAATCATAAGTGTCAGCTAAATCGTCTAGTGCCGCTCTGTACTCTGGGTCTAAATCTAATCTTCCTAAAGCCTTATTAGCAATATCAAGAACCGCTGTATCTATCTTTCCTGTGTAATCAGCATTTAACTTTGCCACAGCTAACCTATAGTCTTGTTGTGCAATGTTTTGTTTTAACAACCTATCAAGCGCCTGTGCATTCAACGCTTCTGCCTGTCTTCTTTCTGCTAACTCGTAAGCATTTAAACGCCGTCCTGCACCACCTAACGCGCCAGCAGTAGTAGTTTGTCCTGCACCACCCAACAAAAACTCACTTAACGCACGGAAGTCTATGTCTTGTTCTGAGTCTTCTTTAGGCTCTCTACCCACTCTAGGTTGGTCCATTATGCTACGTAGTTTCTCTAAATTAGTAGGTTCACCTCGATACATAGCAGCAGTAATACCTTCATTTTGTGGAAGGCTTGGCTCACTGTCTTGCGTTTCTCTTCTAGGCATACGATCTTCAGGAGGGAGATTGCTAATTTGTTCTTCTATTTGTGCTATTCTTTCTTCTTGCATTCTAGGAGTGAACGTTCCTGTTGCGTCTATCATCCCCATACGCAACATAGCTTCTTTGGATACGCCTTGAGATTTAGGTAATGTGCTTAGTATTCCCCTTATATCCTTAGCCATATCAAAAAGTCCGTACGCCGTACCAACATCTCGAACTTGATCTACTTCAATGGCTTCCTCCGGGGAGTATAAATTTTCTTCAACATCAAATCGTGTCTCAGCATTAAGATCAACAACTGGATCGCCTTGTGCAAAACTGACAATCCCACCTTGTTGTTTATTGACTACACCTCGACCCATCAAAATATCTTTACGAGTAATTTTACCGTCACCGCTTAAATCAGGGAATCCACCTTCTTTAAGAGACACAATACCACCACCTGCCATGCCAGCAGTGTTTTCAGGAGTGGGTGCAGGAGCTTGAGCCGCAGTGCTACCTTCATAGTTCATTAGCTCACGGCGTATATTTCGCAAGCCTTCTTGGTTACCTTCAGCAAGAAATTTAGCCTCTATCTCTTTAAGTTTTAAATACCTTTGACGTTGAGCTTCTTCTGAGCTTGGGCTTAAGAAGGGAGCATCTTGTTGTTTAGTTTTTCCACCTTCTGCGTACCCAACAATCCCGCCTTGTGCAGCTCTCATCATATTAGGAGCGGGCATACCAGCCACCCCTTGAGTTTGTTGCATTTGAGTGCCACGTTGCTGTATGCCGGGAGCGAGTTCAGAAATAATTTCATTACGGGAAGTCATTAAAGCTTCTTGCTCTAGTTGATCCCTTACAGTACTAGGATTAGTCTGCATAGATGCTTGAATTTGATTTGCCGCAGCTTGTTTCTCATTGTTAAGTTGTTGTAAAGCAAGCAAGTCAATTAGTTGCTGACTTTGCGCGTACCGTTGCTGTAGTGCTTGTGGGTTGTTTGCGTAAGCATTCTCTCGCATACGAACTTCTTCAAATATACCAGCCATTACTAATCTCCTAAGAAACCTAAAGTGTTAAGGAGGCTTACGATACCGCCCGCACCTTCCATAACATTAGATGCAGTACTCACTTCAGGATACTGATAGCTTTGAGTGCTAATAGGCAAGCCTTGTAGTAGCGACTGCTGGTACTGTATTTTTTTGAAAGGATCATCTCTTTCAGTTTCAAACTGAGCTATATCTGCCATAACTCCTTGGCTTTCGATAGCACGTTGTTCTGCACCACCTGCGCGTTGAGCGGCTAAAGCTTGCAGCCCATAATTCTGTTCAGTGTTAAATTGCTTCTGTGCTTGCTGAAAAGCGTCTTGATAACCTGCGCCTGTAATTCCTGCCATTCTATCTAATAAGCCACGCTGTAATTCAGCTTCCGCAATCCCTTGACGTGACCCACCATAGGCTCCTGCTTTACCGTACTGACTTTGCAGTCCTTGCTGGGCTATATCAGCTTGTCTTCTTGCGGCTGCATACTGCGGTTCAAGTGCGCCTTGTAAGTAAGGAGTCATGTATTGTTGAAGTACGCTATCTGTAGCGGGAGCATAAGTCCCTGTTTGCCCC
>WLWF01003174.1_pt1 | contig 11023 bp, 13 predicted proteins | sample 6718331 | NCBI WGS metagenome assembly WLWF01 (sample SAMN12718692, study PRJNA515312) | sponge metagenome | isolation source: marine sponge | host: Mycale hentscheli | place: New Zealand: South Island, Marlborough, Capsize Point | collected 2003-05-01
AACAGATGATTATAATATGGGAAGTGGCAAAGATCCGAGTCATCCCTTACCAGACCGATATCACGAGGAAACCACAATATCCTTGACATCGTTAAAGACATTATCAAAGCAGGAAAAATTCAAAAAAGATAAGGAAAGAGAAAAACCCAAGAAAAATAAGTCAAAAGCTAAAAAGCCTTATAGTTTCCTTATAGAATCTAGTGAAAGTGACGCCGAAAATGACATGGATGATAATAATGATCAGGGTAGGGATAGGAATATGAATATGAAACTAGATGCAGAAAATGAGACGGGTAACGATAGGAATACGGGTGATGAGTCACAAAATTTGGCAAGGGTCACCCTTAAAACTAAGGACTTTATAGTAGTGAGGTTAAACCCAGATAATTCTATAGAGTTACCAAATGTCTCTAATCAATCTAATATACAACCAAAATATTACTACCACAAATATTCCGAATGTATCTTTGATTTTGATCTTGAAATGTCTGCTATAGGTAAGGTTAACAATGGCTTGTTAGAAAGATTTAAAGATTAAGCTATAATGGTATTATATAATACCATGTGGTCTAGGAAAACTTCTCGTCTAAGTGTTATTAGTATATTTTTATTTTTAGGGTTTTGTTCTAGACAAGGTAGTGCTTTACCAATAACTAATCAAACAACTCTAATAAATCATCAAGTATTATTAAGTCCACCAAGTTTGTCTAGCCAAGAAAATCAAACATGCACTCTTTGTACAGATATTGTCAATATTATTGACGCAGAACTACATATCATCAATAGTTCAATTTCTATTATTGAAAATGTCGTTAAGTTATTTTGTCATACCTTAATTTTACCATCTAGTCGTAAAGAATGCTATTTTATTTTGGATAATATCCAAAATATTGTAAATTGGCTTGTCTCTGGACTAAGTCCAAAACAAATTTGTTATAGATTGGGTTTATGTCCGAAAATAAACATTTATTAGTATTTGAAAATGAAAATATTTTCTTAGTATATAAATATTAATAGATGGAGTATAGTTACATTGTCAATCCACTAACGAATAGGAAGGTTAGTATACATAGCAGAAAAGGACAGAGTATCTTGAAGGCTTATCTTAACCAAGCCCAATATGCCCAGGCAGGTGGTAGTCGTCGTGGAAGACGTGGTCGGGGAAGAAAGGAAGACCGGGCCACCACTTTTAATAAAGAAGGCGACCCCTTTTTTCCTGAAGGATACGAACCGGAGCAACATAGTCCTGAGATAGCGGAAAACAGGGAAAGGGTCAGGCAGGAGATCTGGGCAAAGGAAAGACAAAAGAGACAACAGAGAGGATACGAACCGGAGCAACATAGTCCTGAGATAGCGGAAAACAGGGAAAGGGTCAGGCAGGAGATCTGGGCAAAGGAAAGACAAAAGAGACAACAGAGAGAATCCAAAGATGACCATCAAGACCATCAAGACCATCAAGACCTTCAAGAACATCAAGTACTACGAATGACTGATGGACCCAACCCAATAGCAGATGGGCCCCCTGCTAAAGCGTCATCTTCTAAACAGGGAGAATGTCGTTATAATCCAGTATCTAAACGATGTGGAAGATCCTCTAAACATACCCTAGAAACCGATCCAGAGACTGGTATTACATACTGTACTGAAAGTGGTGGTACTAAGGGTCAGAAATACCGGGCCTGTCATCATTCCGATGAGTGGAGAACCCATTTAAGAGGAGAGCGAAGTAAAAGTCATACACCCGTAAGAGTAGAGAAACCCGAACCAGAACTAGAGGAAGAAGTGGATTATTGGAGTGTAGGTCAAGATAAACCAAGTGAGGGTTGGAGTGAAAGGACTGGTGATGATGATGATTCTGAAGCTTGGGATGAACGTGAATGGGCAAAAGAAATTAGAGATGAACCAACAACTTCTGAGGATGATGAATCATCTGAGGATGATGAATCATCTGAGGAAGATGTGTCTTCTAGTGAAGAAGAAGATACAACTGAAAGTGAAATAGACAGATCTCAACCTCATCCTATTTTTGGAAAAGTTTGTAAGGATAAGGAGAAAAAGGTATGCCACGAATTACACGATCGTGGATTATGTAATTGGTATGAACCTAAAGGCAAGAAACCTTACTGCCGAAGCACTGGTAAATTTGGAGCACTAAATCCCAAATCTAAATCCAAATCCAAATCTAAAAAGTAAATGAAAAATATATTTATGATATTAATAATATAAATAATGACATACCTTATTTCATTATTTATGATATTAATGACATCTTGAGGTAACAGGTATCACTTGTTTAACCTTCTTTGGCAACCTTAGTCAAATAGGTAGGAGCTGGAGCATACTTGGGACATAATCTAATCATATTTAATGTTGTTTTGTCTTGAACCCCAACTATTTCTTTTTCTAACCGACCGACATCTAAACCTGTCGCACTTTTAATTTGCGAATCTGTTGCTATATCCTTAAGGGCCCATAAAAATCCGGTCCCATAATTAGCGTGTAACACCGCAACTAGAGGACTTTTGTCTTGTATGGCAGCGGTAGACCATCTCGCTGCCTGACGAGTCAAGGTTCTAATATTTTTAAATAACTGGTCACTGGCTGTGTTATTTATAAAACATCTGTCCCTTACTTCCAGTATTAGGAAAGTTATAACTATACCTATTATCATACCTATGCTTATATACCAAATGTTATTCATTATATAATAACCTGTATTATTGTAATATCATTTATTTTATAATTTAGACATATATCTAAAAAATTAATATAAAATTTAATTTAATTAAGTTGTCTTTTTATATTAATATAAATAACTAAAGATGCCTGTCTGGAATAATAATTTAACTACCGCTTATGAACAACATAATATTCTAAATAGACCAGAATTTATCTACTATCAACAAGAATACTTTAGGCAACATTGTCTTGATAAAGACATCCTTGAACTTGGAGGTGGTAATGGAAACCTCGGTGATATTCTAAAATCTAATAAATGGGTAAATGTTGACCCTTATTCAAACAGCGACAATATCATTAAACAAGATGCTATTAGTTATTTAGAGAACTGTTCAGAGAAATATGATCTAGTGATTACCTGTTTTTCCCTACATCACTTTATGGTTCCCAACATTAAAACGCTAATCAGCAAGGTTTTAAAACCGGGTGGTTATTTTATTAATAGTCAAATTAGCCCTCAATCTGAATTTTTTGGTAATGAACATTTTAACCGTTTGTTTTTTAGCCGAGGATTTCCCACTACTCCAACCATTTCCACTAGTACCACTAATAACTTTAAATTTCATGAAAAAACAGAGCAAACTATTACGCTAAAGTTGGGATATCAGGAAATGTTAAACTTTATTAGACAAAGGAGCTGGAGTAATTTAGTGGAAATGTCTCCGTCTGAAGTTTCTAATCTAATTAGCTACCTACCAAATGATCTTAGCTTGCTTAATATTACTGTTATCAGGGAAATCATGTATGGGATTTAAAGATCTCGTTTTTTAACATATTTACGTGTTTTAGGATGGGTCGCTTGTTTATTAACTTTCATCCTAATTCCGTTATCTAAAGCTTCTTGATATCTACTAGCACACAGACACCAGTAATCTCCATCTTTTAGTCCTGGGAAATTATTTTGGGGAGAGGGATCTATTAAGTTATTACCCCTGTTTTTAGAGAAATTAAGAAATTGGTCTGTTACTTGGGCACAGACGGTATGTGTTCCGTGGTCACTAGGACCAGTTCGACAATAACCATCACGATAAAACCCTGTTCTCGGACTAAGGCTACAAATTTCAAGATCACTTCCTAAAATATTTTTATCATTATCCCGACCCTGTTTTTTACCACCCTTTTTGGTAGTTTTCCCAATAAATTTTTCTGGAACCGGGAACCGGTGATGCCTTTTTCCCTGAGTATGGCTTATTAATATTATTTGATCAGTTCTCCAGTATTCATTTAGACACATTTCGCTATAGGGATCATAAACAGTCTGGTTTTGACGATAATCAAATTGCCTTGATAACTCAAATTGGTATACATAGGTTGATTTACCATTAACAATCTTAACCCGTTGTTTATATTTGGTGTTATTGTTTTTAAACTTGGGATTCCCATCAAAATTCCAGGAAGTTAAACCGAGTAGACCTGGATAGGCCGTTTGGAACATCGTTTTAAAATCAGAGTAGTTACCAATTTCTCCTTTTTTCCCAGGACTAAAGTAATGATAAACAGTTTCCAAATCCCCTTTTTCGGGATATTTCCCAAGTGCCTCTAGTTGAAGACTAATTATATCGTCTGCCGACATAACTGGTTTCCCACAATTCATTTATATTGGTAAGACACAAAAAAAATTTAAACTTGAAATTAATCTAATGATATAACAAGTAATATAAAAGACATGTTTCTATATTTCAGAATCCTAAGGACTAGTTGGAACCACAAACCCCAAGTTAAAATGCTAGGAAGATGGAATCGCGAGGACGATATCTATCTAAAAGTAGATTATGCCAATTTAGATAGTTGTGGTGACCGTTTATGTGGATTACCAACACAGTTTGATACAAAAATAGGATCTCCATCCTCTAATAAACCTAAAACAGTGGCATATCCAAAAAAAATATAAGCTAGTAACTAATAATACTTTTAGTATCTTTTCCCTCCTAATAATTTCCTTTAATGGAATCCTAACCATCCTGTGTTTTTGACTGTATTTTTACTAATTCCGTCTTAATATTACGGTGAATAGTATTAATATGACCCTTTAAGGTATCCGTATTAGTACTTGTTTTTACTTTGGCGTGTAGTTCATCAATTGACCTTTTAATATCACCAGATAGGTTGCTTTTAGAAATATCATCCCTAATATTATCATAGGCATCTGAAAAGCTTTGACGTGCCTTGTCTGCATTTTTTTTGAGGTTGATTTTTAAGTTAGTTAAATCGTCTGACAATTGATTAAGTGCTTGTCTAGTTTTCTCGGAGATATGGGTTTCCCCACCTCTTTGGTATAGTTGTTTATATTTTTGCTTGTATTTCTTGTATGACTTATAATAATATTCGTCCATTATATTTTAATATAGAGAAAATTTTTATCTCTAGCAAGAAAAATAACCTAAAACTTTGTTTCGTAATAATTTTAAACATGACATTAGAAAATATAATTGGTTACGTCGCTTGTGTTAATGTTGCCCTATTACAATTACCACAAGTGGTGAAAACATATCAGAGTAAAAAGGCAGATGACTTATCTTGGGGTATGATTTTTTTAAACCTGTTTGCTAGTGTCCTCTGGTTTATCTATGGAATTATTATTAGTAAAATGCCTATTATTATCGCCAATTGTTGTTATTTTGTTGCGAATATTACTATTATTACTATGAAAGTGAAATATAATACAGTAACAGACACTATTGATAAGAATACTGATCAACAAATCACCTCAAATATCTAATAATTATTAGCTATTATTGTGACCAGATCCCTTCATAACAATACCCTTAAGCCTCTCAACTATTTCCAGTAGTTTTTTAAACTCCGGTTGGGTATATCTGTTGTAGGTGGAAAGTCCTTTAAATAAATCCATACTATCACCCCCGACAATTTTCCCAACTTGTCTTAATAGCTGGTAAGACTTGGTATCAATGGGAGTTTCTTTAACATCTAATTCTTTAAGAATCTGTCCTATCACATGGGTAATAAATTGGCTTTTCGCCGCGTATTGGTCGTGGCTTTCCGCGTCCAATCTGATTAGACGACATTCTTGGAAAGTCTTCATAAAATGTTGATATCTTTCCTGATTTTGGATACGAAGGGTTTCGTAGACGAATGGTTGATCAGACCAATCATTAGTTGGACAGCTTTCTGGTCCAAACATGGGATGTGTTGTTAAAATATCACAATTATTTGGTACATTTTTAAGTAGTTGGTTTTTCGGAAATCCTTTCACAGATAAGACATCTACCACTAATAAATTACGGAAATCAGGAAGACGACTTAAGTTTGTTAGTACTTGCCCAAAGGCGGTAATACTAACACTTATTATTAAGACATCTAACCGCTGCCTAAGGAAAACCTTTGGACAATTATAAAAGTTGATCCCCATCTCGTGACAGAGGTGAAAATAGTCTGTCTTGGACGTCACTAAGACCTCGTGCTGTTCCATAATTTTTCTCGCAAGAAATTGGCCAAATTTTCCAAATCCAACTATTCCGACCCTTAATCGCTTTTTAATCTGATATATTTGGTTGTTACTGGCATAGCTACCAAGTATTTTTTGATAAACAACTTGGTCTGTTATTAGGTCCATCACTTTATTAATTAATTTCTGTTGGGGATCTGGGGTAGTTATAAAATCCAGATAAAATTTATATTGAAAGGGAGTAATTGTTTTCGAGACACCAGCATTTGTCCATTCTGTCAATTCTAACCTATCCGTTTCTGGACGACTTTCAATTCTAGTTAGGTTAATACCATAAAGATTAAATATATTTAAAATTTTAACTAAGGCACCTACTGAATCGGTTAACGAGATAACTATCGAGGTTTTAATTTCTCCACTACTATTTGTATCGGTCGCTACCCTGACTGGTAGTGTTTCTATCCCCTGGTCTATCCTACTAATTAATAAAAATCGGGTGTAACAGCTATCTTGGTCCCCAAAATTAGTTTTTAAGACCTTCAGGCCATATTGCGTGGCTGCTATTTCACTAGCAATTGCCGCGGTATCAGTTAAATTATTTGTTATTAAATGTTTCGCACCAGCTGCGGTATCGTAATAGGGTTCTGCTTTCAGCTCCAGAGCCAAGCAATTTTCTTGACATTGACTTAAAGCTTGAGGATGACTAATAACTTTTTTCACCGCCTCCAACTGAGTGTCAGGGTGACCCAACAGGCAATGAGATATTTTTAAATTAAATTCGGCTCTAATTTTAAGGTTATGTTTAGAAAGGAGGTCATAGTTTTCATGAATAGTTCCTCCCAGACAATTCTCAATGGGAATTAAACCAAATTGGATTTCCCCATCATCTTGGTCTACGGCTTGAAAAACTTCTCTAAAACTAGGAAAAGCGGTATCTTCACATTGTTCACCAAAAAAAGTAAAAATAGCCTGTTGTGAATAACAACCTGGCAAACCCTGATAGGCTATTTTTGGCATGATTATAACGTGATTTATTTTAGTTATCAATACCTTTAAGTTATATCCCTAAATTTCCGATAAATTTAAATGTTGCCAATATATTTTCTAAGTTTTAGATATTAAAACATCCATGGACAGCCAGGATACTCAGGTAGATACCCAAGGACAAAACCGTCTTATTAGACAAAAACGATGTCACCAACTGCGGTCAAATTATAATAACTGTCAAAATACCAGAATACTTAATAGATGGGCTAACTTTAAATCACAACCTGATGTAAGAAGCGGTGCTGCTAGTGTAGTATTAGGATGTAAACTATACGTTATTGGAGGGGCTTTAGTTTCTACTCTAACTGATGGAGATAATGAGGTAGTCTTGGCATCTGTAGACGTCTATAATCCTAAGACAAATCAGTGGTCCCAGGTTGCCCCAATGAACCAAAAGCGAGCCCTTCCAGTCGCAGGTGTAATTGGTGGAAAAATATATGTAGTTGGTGGAGAAAATAGGGAAAACGATGAAAATGAAGGAGCACTTAGTTCAGGAGAAGTCTATTGTCCTAACAGTAACACTTGGACCCCAATTGCTAATATGAAGCAATCTCGTGAAGGTTTTGTTGGAGGTGTCATCTGTGGAAGGTTATATGTTACAGGAGGATCTAAGGTCATTATTAATCCTTTAAATCCAGAAGGCGAAGATGATAGGGGAATAAGAAGTGGAGAAGTTTATGATCCAAAAACCAATACCTGGTCTAGTATTGCCCCAATGAACACCGGACGAATAGATGCGATGGCCGGAGTGATTTGTGGAAGATTATATGTCGTAGGTGGTGTAGATAATTTTAATAGTCAGGGTAATGAGGTTTACTATAAATCAGGTGAAGTTTATAACCCTATCAACAATAAGTGGTCGCCTATTAGAGATATGCCAGAAAAACGAATTGTCTCTAGTTCAGGTATTATTAATAACTGTTTATTTATCGTCGGGGGTTATGATGGTGATACTGATACCATTGTCAAGAAGGGTTTTTTTTACAATCCAAAGTCCAATAGATGGTATCCTATTAGAGATATGAATCAGGCACGTGCTTCAGCAGCCACTGGTGTAATTTGTGGTCGTTTATATATCACTGGTGGTGTCAATAGAATAGTGCCACTTTTCCCGCCTGATATTTTACCAGCTGATCAAAATGAATTCTTCTATTAGAGATAAAACGGTTTAAATTATCTAAAAATTTATATTAAATATCTTGGCTTTAATTAAAAACGTATGAATTATCATAATATTGAACAACATCTCCAAAGAGTAATAGACGAAAGTGAACAAGAAGTCGTTAAAAATTCTGGCCTTCCCGAGTGTTTAAAAAGGATTAGAAAAGCTACAGCAAAAATCAACGATAATTTAACAGTTTGTATGGTGAATGAAAATACCAAAACTAAAAATGACTATTTAAAATGTCTTAATAATACCTATTCCCAAGTAAATGCGGCGTATAAAGACATTATTTTATCAGATAGTTGTCTCAATGATGGTGTTATCAATAGAAGAAAGGCCCTCGTTTTTTTAGGGGCCTTATGGGAATTAGGTAATATTAGAGACTGTCTCCAAAATAATGGTTACACAGCTGCTTCTAAATGCATTAAACAAAAAATTGGTTGGATATTACCAGGAAAAATAGATGAAACTGTCTCTAAGGAAACTAAGCAATCCAAGAAATTAAGTAAAAAAATAAAAAAGCTAAAAAGTAAAAAAGATAAATCATAAACCTAATTTAATTTCTATTCTGGTTTTTTTGGTAACCAAGACAACTTGGAACCCATTGGCATTTATTGGGCATAATTCTGATTGTTTTTATATGGAAACCAGCTTGTTTATTATCCTCAGTATCTACTCTAAGACTAGACGTAGTTTCACAATCTTTATATTGGTTACTTAGGTCATCTAACATTAGTTGAGTAATCATTTGAAACAGGGTGACAATACCCATTCCTGAAACGGCAGATGTTTCCGTATATTTAAAATTATATGTCTCACAAAGTCGTTTAATTTCTTCTGGAGTTACTACCCTCTCTAGGTCATGCTTAGAACCAACTAAGATAATTTTACCAGTTCCACCGTTATCAAGATAAAGTTGATGCCATTGTTCAATGGCTAAGAATGTTAGACGATCTGCTAAACTAAAAACTAATAGGCAGGTGGCCGATCCCCTGAAATAAGATTTGGTAATACACTTAAACCTTTCTTGTCCAGAAGTGTCCCATATTTGTAGTTTAACTGTATGATCATGTCGTTTAAAATTTTTGGTTAGGAAATCAATTCCAATAGTAGGAACATTAACGGTATTCCTAGGATCTACATGAGTTCCATTATTCATATATTTTAAAATAGAGGTTTTCCCAACTCCAGAATTTCCAACTAAAATAACTTTAAAAACATAATGTTTCCCATTCATTTTAAGTTATTATTATTAGATCTTAAAATAAATTTATCTAAAAGGATAAAATTGATATGATTAATAACATTATTTCCCTTTTTATAAAATGAGTCAGTTAGGAAATAATACCAATACTAGTAGAGAAACAACTAGTATTCCCGATAGAGAAGTCATCCAATTCTCCACTGAAACTAGGATCTTTAATATTATTTCAGAACTAATGGAAAATGCCATTGATTTGGATATTAATCCAGAATCCAATCGGAATTCTGTAAATCCCAACTATACTGATGACTATTTTCAATTAGAAATTGAAAAAATCTGCGAAACAGGTCAGAGATTAACGATGCCTCTAAAACAAGTAGATGGTTGTCTGGTTACTAAGATGTTACCTAATAGTGCCTTTTTAGTATCAATAACGATATCTCCAAAATATAGCGGAAATTGGACAGGTGATATCTGGTTTAGTTTAGAGGGACAATATGGTGATGAAAAAATAAACTTAGGTGACAAGACACTCTACTTTAAAAACCAACATCTCCTGACTGGAACCGCACCTGGGAAATATTCTAGTTTTATCTTTTATCTTAATACCAATGAGGAAACTAAACTCCAGATGGATGGGTCTGTCACTGATCTGAAACTTAACTTAACCTTGTATCACCGTATTTCTAAAGCAATTCCTGCAAGATCTCTTGAGGTAAGTAATGACGATCAGATTAACTCAGATATGGGGTCAGATATGGGGTCTGATATGGATATGGATATGGATCTTTCTAGTGAAGAAGGTCAAGCCAGTAAAATAAATGGAACCGATAAGGCTAGTGAAATAAATTATACAGATAGTGTTGTTTCATCAGACACGGCTAAACCCACGACAGGTGCACCGACTAACAACATTTCTGGAGAAACTGACGTATTTATCACTGACCAAGATGGTTCCAGCCCAAAAAAACCATATCACCAAATCAACAATCGTCATTACATTAATCCGTTATTAGTTACTGTTAAAGATTATGATTTTAAAAAAATTACCACCTGTCAGTATCATATTAAACTTGAGCCGTCCATCCCCTTTTCTAATAATATCCTAACGGTTAAAAATTTCAATTATATTGAAAATTGTCTGCGTTTAGATTTAAAAACCAAAAACGATATCCTAAAGGAAATGGAGCAACTCCAAAATAGACTAGATGATTTAGTTAAGAAAATTGAATATTTAGACAGTAATATTGGGATAAACCTAAAACGTCAAGACGTCCTAAAAGAAAATGCCTATTTAAAAAAGATAGATTAACTAAGCCACCTACTTAGATTTATTTGGACCCTTTTATTGCTGGTGGGTATTCTACACTCTTCTAGGTATCCTAAACCTTTAAAAAGATGAAAACTTGCTTGATTATCAGCTTCTATCTGAAGACGAATTGATCGTTTTCCTAATAGTCGT
>WLWF01003176.1_pt1 | contig 11005 bp, 5 predicted proteins | sample 6718331 | NCBI WGS metagenome assembly WLWF01 (sample SAMN12718692, study PRJNA515312) | sponge metagenome | isolation source: marine sponge | host: Mycale hentscheli | place: New Zealand: South Island, Marlborough, Capsize Point | collected 2003-05-01
CTGTTGATAATACACCTAATTGATAAAATATCCCTTGGTGGTCTAATATTCCTGCCATATATAATAATTTCTTATTATATAAATATTACATCAATAAGATTCTGGAAAATTAAATAATAATTAATATCCTTGTTTAATTTATTATCTAGTTATACTGGTCCTTGTAATAATAGGGATAAAATATTAAAAAGTCAATAGATAAGTGAAAAAAAATAAAACTTTTTTTATGATTGTCCCATATAATCGGACGCTTGTTTACTTGAAGTAACACCACCATCTCTAAAAGAACCATTCATATGACTAATAATCATTTTTTCAATTTGTGGTTTTAATGATGACATATCCATATTCATTGCGGAACCATTTGGTGAAACAATTTCTATTCTTCCACTAACATTTAAGTTTCCAAATTCCATACGGGACGATCCACCTGATGAACCACCAGCTAGTTTATTTGGATCTCCTGCCATTACTAAATCTTTATCGTTTAATGATAATGCCCCAAACTCACCTGTTAAAACTCTACCGTTAGAACCTGGCATAGAAACCATATCATCTACATGATGTGGTGTCAACTTATAAACTCCTTTACCGATATCATTAGCAGTTGCAATTAATTTTGTGGAAAAAACATCTAAAGCAGGACTAACACCATCTTTTATTTTTTTACTTAAGTCACCTAACTCATTAAACATATCATCCAATATTTTACTTTCTCCATCACCAATTTCTTGTTCAAAAAAGTTTTTAGCACCATCAATATAAGGTTTTACAGTTTTTTCTACCCCTTCTTTAACTTTCTCAAACTGAGGTTTAAATTGTTCTTCAAATATTTCGTAAATATTAGTGGCAGTAGCAATTTTAGCTTCAGTAGATGCTTGAAACCTTTCCATTTGTTGACTCATTGTTTGAGTATTTAATGCAATATCTTTTAAGTTTTCTTCTTCAGATTGATTTTCTTGCATTATAGATTCTGCCATATCATCAGTAATATCAGATAAACCTAAATCCCCGAATTCTTCAGTTTCTACAACAAACTTACCGTCTTTAAATTTAGCCATAGATGCTAAACTTTCTTTCATTTCATCATCCCCAACAGAAACAAACTCAGTTTTAATTTTAGAAATCTTAGCAGATTGTCTAGACATTTTAACCATATTATCGTAATTAAGATCTAATGCCTTTGCAGTTTCTTGTAACTGCATTCTAGATTCTGCAGTAATCTCAAACTCACCAGTTTCCTCATTAAATTGCATCATGTTTTTAGTCATATCCCCAACTTTTTCGGCTAACTCTTCTGGTTTGTTTCTTGCTAAATACATAGTTTCAAACGGATCACCAAATGCTTGCGCTATATCACCACCTAACATTTGTAAATTTGCTGCCGCTTCAATTGCCGCTTCTGGTTGATAGAATTTATCTGCCATTCTTAACATTTCCGAAACATCCATTCTTAGTTTAACACCTAACTTAGCCATTTCTGTCATACCTTTAACACCATTAGCAAAAGAATAACCTTGCATATTACCAATATTATCTTGTAAAACACTAATAACTTTAGTGGCGTTTAACCCCATAGACTGTGCAGATTTATATGTTTCTAATATATTTTCTTCTATTTGTTCAGAACTTAAACCCATTAACATAAAGGATTCAGTCATTCTAGCCGCTTCTGCTGCAGACATGTTCATAGATTGAGATATTGAACCTACCATAATTGCATCTTCTTCAGTTAAATTACTAATTCTTCCAGACTGAGAACTTATTTCTGTAAAAATAGTTTTTAAATCATCCATTGAACCACCCATTTCCATAATTGCAGGTAATGAACCTTTAAAACTTTGCTCCATAAACTTAGCACCCGTTCCTGTCATACCTATAGCAACACCAATCTCTTTGTATTTTATAGCCATTTTTTCTGCAAGTGCATATTGTTTAGAAAAATTACCTAAAAACTTTTTGAATTCGTTACCTGCGGCAGATATCTTAATGAACATTTGTCCAGTAGCAGTACGAGCATCTTTTACATCTTTAAAAAGTCGTTGATTCATTTTTAACAAATCACCAGTCTTTTTAACCTCACCACCAACTATCTCACCTTTCTTTACCGCTTCTTCTCTTTGTTTCTTTAATAACTTTAATTGTTTTTCTAAGTTATCAACCGTTTCTTTACTAATTTCAACGTTACCAATCTCTATATCTTTCGCAAGAATTTTTAGATCATTGCGGAGTTGCTCCATTTTTTGTGAAATATCTTCAGCTTCTGACATAATATTTATTTAGGGTAACTCATTATTATACCACTCCATAATCCTTTAGGGTTAACAATTTCATCTGAGGATTCATCATATAGTGCAAAATATAAAGAGGTTTGTCGTTTACCTATTTGTGTGGTTTCAAAACCCATAATAAAAAATTTCCCACCTTTTTTTAATAAAACGGTATTATTTTTTTCATTAAATGTTTTTTGAATTTTAAACTTTCTAAGATCATTATCACTAAAAAAAGGTGAAGCGGGTGGTACTGCAGTAACAACACCTCTATCAATTCCTATAGTAGTATCAGTAGTAAATTTAATTTCTATATAATCTTGTGAAGTTATTTTTTCTCCGACACTCTTATTCCCACCAACTTTTTTAGTCTCATCATCTAACTTTTTATTATAACCTTTAATGTCATATGCTTGTTTTAAAGTGTTAATCATATCATCCATTAAATTTTCACTTTTTTTGTACCAGTCATCTAAAAACATACAACTTTTTTCAGTTTCTTGTCTATCGTCTTTTTTTCTTAAATCTTTCCTATATTTTCTATCACAATAATTCCAAGTATTTAAAAGACTATCCTGTATAAATTCTGGTTGATCTACTATAGAAGAAATAAAAACAGTCTTATCCATATCACCATTTTCATCTAACCCATCTTTAGTGAAGGAGAAACAATAACATATACTATGTTCCGCTTTTTTACCATATCTACTAATATATCTTCTAGCGTCTATTGCTTTACCTGTGGCTCTTGATATTCTTTTTAATGTACGAGGACCATATTTCAAAACTTTACCACCAACTCTAATAGTTGTTCTTCTACCTAAAACTAACTGTTCTAATTCTTCCATAGAAACTTCATCTGAAGATAAAATAGATAATAAACCTTCCTCATCAGTTGCATCCATATCTAATACTTCAATTTCAATTTCATCACCAACCTCTACCTTTGAGTCGTATTCTTTTGCGACACTCAACTCAATATAATATTCATTTTCAGTAGTATTATTAACTTCCCCATCCGCAATAACAATAAATTTTTGTTTTTTTGTAGGTACATCACCTTTAAACGGTGATATAACAGTCCCACCTTGTTCTAATAAGAAATCGATAGTTTTATTAATATTTTCTACTATAGATATAATTTTTTCATTTTTATCTAACATAACATCCTTTTTTATATAAATATTAAGATATTAGTAAAATATCATTTAATCGGAATTTTTAGATTGATTATTTTCATTAATTAGAATTCTTCTAGAATATGTAGGCATAATCATAACATCAGAATATGTATAACCACAACCCCTAACTAAAAAGTTAATTTCTTTGTGTAGATGTAATAGAAACTCAGAGTTCAGGCCAGAAAAAATCAGATCCGAATCTAAGAAAGGTGTCTAAGGACTCTCCCCCCTGAGTCCTACCTTGTGTCTTAAAGTTCATTCCTGGTGTTATATCATCAATATATTTTCTTAAAGACCTAGAATCTATAATAGGTAATTTTTTTAGGATGTTGGAAATTCTAATTTTATCTCTTTCACCATCAATAGACTTAACTTGTTGTTCTAATTTAAACATTAATCTATTAGACACACCTTCATTATTTCTTTTTTCTTCTTCCTTTTCTTTAAACTCAATCATTTCCTCATCTTTACCTGTTAATAAAGTAAAAGTTACTCTTTTATTAGTTTTAGGTAGGGTAAACTCAAACTCACCCTTATCGTCAGGTTTCACCGTTAACTTTTTTTGTTTTAAAGAACTTAAATCAATGGTACATTCTACAAATTCACCTTCATTTGGGTCAAAAATCATTTGTCTATATTCAGAACCAAAAGAAGTAACCCTCAAAAATAACATTATTGCGGTTCTATCACCAACTAATAAATCTTCAACACTAAAGTTTAAATCTTTGATTTTTCTTTTAAGTAATATATCTATCATTTTTCCACCACTAGAAATGTTAGGTGAAGTAAGAATTGATTCATCCATCGCAGTTAAGTATTCCACTTTAACTGACTTAATATTCTTTTCGTAAAGAATTCCTTGTGATGGTAATTCTAAAACATCATACGGTGTCCTATACTCCTCTGGTATATAATCTGGACTTAATTGATTATCTGTCATAACTAAATTATATAAAACTTTTTATAATTATAAATATTAAAAAATATTTTTTTTAAAAATTACACTCATTTTTTTGTTTATCGTACCAATAATTAAACGCATCATCCCAATCAGTACTAAAATTGTCTATTTGTGGAAAAATAGATTTGAATTCTTTATTGAACAAATCATAGATATAATAACTAGTTAATGTTTTTCCTTCAGGATCAGAAGTAAACAATGAATCAATACCATCTTCACCAGTCGTACATTCTAACTTAACTACCTCTTCTTTCCATAAATATTCCATCAATGATTTAACAACAGAACTGTCTTTACCATTTTCTTCACACCAACTTTCATAATCACTACTTTCAACTGGAATATCTCCATTATCTTCTACGTCTATTGTACATACATCTAAAATCACTTTACTGTATGTATTTTGCATAATATTTATACACTCTTCTACACTACTAGTGGTACCATATAGTACAGGATTAACTTCTTTCCAATTAATATAAACTTTACCCTCTTCTTTTTCTAGTGACAAATATCCTGAATCGTTAAATCTTCTTAACTCTTCTAATTTCATTGGTATGTTTTTTTCATTTTGTAATGTTTCACAATCTTTAGTACTTAGTTCGTTACTAACATAAGTAAAAATTTCATTTACCCTATTCTTAACACACTTAACATTTTGTTTTGTACAAGTTAATTTTATCAAGTCAGTAATGGACATAGCTTGACCATCTTTAAAAAGTATACCAGATATTATACCATCTTTTTTTATACTATTTTTTACTAAATCAACCCCTCCCTCACCTAATTCTTTTATTATAAAATCTGCAATTTCTACTTTTTCTACTAATTTTGCGAATTTATATTTCAATCTATCTGCAATTTTTTCTACTTTAGTTTCATCATTACACTCCATACAACATTCTTTTTGTTTGTCACGACAATCATCAGTATGACAACATTCCCAATTAGGGCAAATTTCTTTGAGTTTATCACAAACCAAAATAACCATATCCTGACCTAAACCTTTAATATTATCCTCAATTTTATCACCTATACCTTTAATACGATTCACAATTGCAGTAATTGGTTCTGCCCAACATCTTGCCATTTTGGAAAGATAATCTTCTTCCTCAACTGCAGCTTTTTCACCGAACTCTTCTTTTCTTTTATTTATTTGTTCGGGTGTAATTAAACTTTCTTTGAAAAATGGACAAATAACTGTATATAATAATATTCCAGCACTTATACCACCAATAGTGTAAAATTTTATCTTTCTCCTAAGATTAGAAACTTTGGCTAACTCTTTCATTTGTTCTATAGCCTCTTGCATTGTTTCTGCTTCAGTAAAATTTAAACCTTTTCTTTTAAGATATTTTTTATAAATATTCAATTCACCTATATTTTTAAATTGTATAATATATACTTCTCCCGTAGATGCATCTTGATAAATAATGGCTTTGTTCCAGTCAATTTTTTTATTTTCTAATTTTTTTAAAGATATAGAGATATTATCTATATTTCTAGTAATAAGTCTATCGATTTGTCTTCTTATCCATTTTTCAACTATTTCGTAACTAGGATCATTTCTAAACGCTTTTTGTATTTCTATATCTAAATTTTTAGTATCTAATCCTATATCTTCTTTAATTCTCAACCAAGAATCGTTTAAATCTGAAGCCAATGCAAAGTCTAAATTTTCTAACTCATCTAATTCTTTAAATGAATTTTTTAAATCTTCTATTGATTCAACACCATCTTTACCAATTAATGAAAGAAATGCGTTTTTAGTACTTTTAGCGTCTCCACCTCTTCGACCCCAAGTATCTACTATTTTATTTAATTTCTCTAAATGTAAATTTATTAAATTAAGTTCACGAATACCGCTTCTAGTCATTTGTAATTGCACCAACTGATCTGGAGATAAAACATCTAAAAGTTCTTTAGGGTAAGTATTTGTTACACCATTCATAAAATCTTCTAATGATTTTAAGTTTATATCAAAACCTTGTTCCAAACCCAATTTTCTAATTAGATTTGAAAACTCCCCAACAAATCTTTTCGTTGTTACTCTAAGTGATGATGCGTCAGGTAATTCTTTTAACGCTTCTCTTAAATTTTTTGCTTGTTGTATATTATTAAAAGCAGTTTCAAATCTAGATAATGTACCTTTAATGTTATTACCTTGTTTTTCTACCATAGCAACCTCATCGGCATATTTAATCACAGATGCGTCATCAAAACTTTTTCTAGCAGCTTTTATAATATCATCACCTATACCTTCTTTGATTATGGTTTTCATTCTTTCACTCATTTCATTAAGTGTAAATCTATTATTCATTCTTTCCATTAAGAACTTTGCTTGATTAATATTTATATTTTTTCTTTTCATTTTTAAATCTATTTTATGCCGTCATTTTACTTATTAAACCATCTAAACTAAGTCCTGTACCAAACGTAGCACCTAATTTTTCCTCTAAAACTTTTTTAATTTTATCACACGAACCGCTTGAGTTTCTTAAAACAGTACCATTACCTGAATTTACACCTTCAGAAGACAAACCAGTAGTTCTCGATAAATCTGCCTCACCAAGACCTGGAACATCCACAAAAGTTTGTATACCTTTTTTATTATCATTCATCAATCTAACTACAAAAATATTTTTTAAATTAACATTTCCTGATCCATCAATAGTCCAATCACCTTCTAATTTGACATAACTTAATCCAACCCCTATAGTTGGTGGTGTTGTAGTAGTATCGATACCACTTTTTGTCACTACTACATCAATAGGAGAACTTAAAACTGTAATTCTTTTAGTACATGCAATAGTATCAGTTACTTTAAAATACATATTAAATACTTTACCATCAACACCATCAAATAAATTTATTAAGAAATAATTGTTATCCCATCTAATTTTATCTTTTCTATATAATCCTAAAACACAATCTCCACTTTCTGTATTTGGGGCTTGAAATTTTAATTTATTATTAGGTTGATATTTTTTATATATTTTACCTAAATTAGTATTTGGTCCTAAACACATATCACTACTACTCGGGTCTTTTACAATATAACCTTTGTCTTGTAAATAATCTTTAGCTTCTGATTCAGAAGAACATGCTTCATCTATTAAATTACCATATAATCTTTCATTATTAAATAATGATTTCATTCTTTTTATTTCCTCATTAAGTTTCATATTATTATTTGTTTTTTCTTCTTTTATATTATTAGGGTTTTGTTTCAACTCATTAATAAAGTAATTAATTTCTTCTTGATCCTCTTCTGTTAAATTAATATCTCCTGTAACTAGTACCGCAGTTTTTTCTTTTTTAGATATTTTTGGTTTATCTTTAGTGTCTAATTTTTTTATTGTTTCATCTATTAGTTTAACTATTTCTTCTGTTGTTGATGTTTTTACTTTACTAGAAATATCACCTAAAACGGGAGTCATAATATCTACTATTGGTTCGATATCTACTTTTTTATATCTTTTACCATTAATAACATTTAAAAATTTTTCATATAACTCATCTAATTTATCTTTTACTTCACCATCTGTTTCTTTTCTTAATTTTATTATAGGTTCTAAAACAGATAAAAATAATTTATTTTCTTCCGCATAATCACTTTCATTAACACCTAAAGAACTTATATATGAATCTACTTTTTCTTTATTAGATAATATGTCATCAAAATTCAAAAGTCTATCATCATCAAATTTATTATCACTACTACCCTTTTCACCAAAAACACCTAGAGGATCTAAACCATACTTTTCATATAAATAGTGTAATCCCTCACCTAATTTGTCACTATATACATACATACCTAAGAAAATTGTACCTTGTATTACTGCCCCTTTCACTCCTTTAAAATATTTATTAGTCATTTTTAATAAATCCCCACCAGACTCATCAAACAACTTTTTCATATCATTAGGTTCTAAATCGTCAAACATTTTTTTCAAAGTACCTTTATTTGTATTAGGTAAATCTTTTATTTTTTTATTTATATCATCTAAAAATTTTCTACCACCTTCATCCCCTATTTTTGAATTTAGTGTTCTAAATTCTTTATAAAGTTTTTTCTCTGCATCACTTAGACCTTTAGTCCATTCCGCAATCTCTCTTTCTAATTTAAATGCGTTTTTAATTTTACCAGCGTCATCAACGTGTTTAGATATAATAATACCTAAATCATTTAATTTATTACTAAATTTAACCCCTTTTTTTGCTAGCGATAAACCTTCACCAATACCAAACATACCCAAAGCAGTTAAACCTGCGTTCATTTTCCAACCCTCATCTCCTTCTACTACATAACCAATCGCACTAATAGCGTCTACAATACCACTAACTAAGGCACCTACAGGACCAAATGCATATGCTGCAATAGAAACTACATCTAAAATACAATGCCAATCAGTCGTACAATCTTTAACTGCATCCGCAATTCTATCAGGATCGTACCAATATCTTGTGTCATTACTTTCTGCCCATTCATGTATTTTTTTACCATACACTTTATCTTCATTATTTCTAACACACATACAATACCCTTGATTACTGACCCAACCTATAGATGAAGCATTACCTTTAGTAGTTTTTCTTTCTAAAGGATAAGTAAATACACCACCTCTATCTTTGCAAACACCATTCCAAGAAAAAGTCTTATTGTGTTTTACGGGAGTATCTACATAAACTGCTGCACCACCCGAAAGATCTCTTCTTTTTTCATACTTAACATAAGTACCATATACTATATTGTCACATAACTGAGTTTCTTTTTTAGAACTTTGTGCACTTATAATTAAATTATGTATATTTATTTGTTCTAAAATATATGACAGTTGGTTTATCTGCCTAACATCCATCAAAGTAGTATCATTAACTTCAAATCCCATAGATTTTAGTTCTTTTTCGGTAGATTGTTGTTGTTTTTTTAAACTTATGTAATCGTTATATTCTTTTCGAATCCCTTTATAGTTAGATTCTAATGTACCCCTCTTTCTTTGGCAAGCATCAAATTGCTCTTGTGATGAATAATTGTAATAATCATTATACGACTTTTCACCATCATCTTTTTTAGTACCATATTTTTTAAAATTAGTGATACCTATTCTATTTTTTTCATTTGCACTATGCCGAGTATTATCAACCTTTATAGGTGTAGTTTTAATAATTGGCTCAGGTCTTGGACATTCTATACGTAATTTATCTCGTAGATTTATGTATTCAGTCCACTTTTTTTCTAATTCACTATCTTTCCTCCATGCAGCATAATATTTAGATGTTGCACCTTTTTTCCACCCACCAGAAGTTAGATTTAAAACCCTATTTCTATCATATACATCATTTTTATCATATTGTTGAATAGAATTTGTTGCAAATGTTAAATCTAATATTAAAGATTCTGGATTAATACATGTTGACGCGGGTACTTCACCACTTAATATTTTAGATAAATTATCACTAGAATTAATACTTTCTATATCTGTCCACCCAAAAACACTTTTAACTTTTTTTCTATTATTTATCGCAGAAATATAATTTTTATATTCGTTTGAATTTCTTATTTCTTTTTTTATGTTATTTGCATAAGAAATATCTTTTATCTGATAGTAATCACCATAAGTAGGGTTCTCATTTTTCCAGTTCGTAAATTCCGATTCAATATCTTTTTTTGTTCGAGAATCCATAAGATAATTTCTACCTACTAACCCCCACGCAATTTTCATATATTCATTAGTGTGATTACCTTTTAAATCTAAAGTACCTGAAAGATTATTCTTTTTCAATTCTTTTTCAACCATTGATAATCTTTCTTTATTATCTCTAACCCATTCTCTAAATTTGTTACCTGATTCTTTATCTTTAATATTTTTATTAAAAGTTTTTTCTATAAACTTTTTATTTTCCAACGACATTGTTTGTTGGATTATATCATCATCGTCTTTACTAATAAATGGGTTATACGTTCTACCAAATTGATTTTGAGGTGGGTATTTTAAAGAAAACGTCCCATCAGAGTTTTTTGTGTATATATAATCTTTAGGTACGTTTACTTCATAGTCATCATAAGCTGGATGAGTCCACATACGAATATGTGGATTCCATTTTGCCCAACCTTTAGGTTCATCATATTGTTCATTTAAAAAAACACGTTTATACTGAGATTCCGATATGACAATTTTTTTACCCATACTATTTTCTGTTTGCAATAACAAAAGTACCCATATCTATTTTATCTTTGTCTATTGATCTTTGGATAACTATTTTCTTTTTATTTTTATCTATATTTAACGCATCATATACATCATTTTCATAGCGAGAAACAAATTGTGCAACTTTACCAGATTTATCAATAAAAGGTACATTTTTTTTACCTCTAAATCTAAATTTATTTGGTTTTACCTTTTTAATTATACCCACAACATTACCTTCGTGTTTTACTTTATATTTTTCACCTTCTAAACCTCCCGATACTTTTTCAGGTACAGGAATATTCCAAGTGTCTAACATTGTCATAACCCTACTTCCTCTTTTAAAGACACCATCTTTTTCAAATACATTGTAAAAATTACTTAAACACCACTCAATTTTTT
>WLWF01003177.1_pt1 | contig 11004 bp, 11 predicted proteins | sample 6718331 | NCBI WGS metagenome assembly WLWF01 (sample SAMN12718692, study PRJNA515312) | sponge metagenome | isolation source: marine sponge | host: Mycale hentscheli | place: New Zealand: South Island, Marlborough, Capsize Point | collected 2003-05-01
TGAACAGTGTATACAAAACCGTCACCTGCTGGGATAATATCATCCGCAGTGATGTAAAGTTCTAGTCCATTATACTTATCATAAGTAATAATGTCACCATGTCCAAAAGTTCTTTTGTTAATTTTGATCTTAAATGTTGTACCATCTACACCTTTGTTTGCGTTACCTGGTTCAATATCCGCTACTACGTAGGGAAGATCTTGTGCAATAGGAGTTTGCCACTTGTACTCACCTCTAGCGTTATCCACCATGATAGTATTCTTTCCACCAAAAGAAGCCATTTGATACAAAGGCATTTCTACCTTTTGGGTCATAGCCCAAAGATCAATTGGTCCCATATCCATAGGCTCAGGGTTACCAAGCATTTGGGTAAGGTGATAAGAATCAACATGTGAACTAGCTTTGTAGCTTGTATCACGTAGGAAAATCCCATTATTTAAAACTGGAGTTGCCATAATTTTTGATTGTTTTTGTTGTTAATAATTAATTTACTGTTTATATTTAATTTACTTCTAATTAAATTCTTTTAAATATGTTGGTTGGTCTTTGAATTTTTCTTTTTGAGCTTTTCTTTGAACTTTCCTTTTCTGCTTGATTAACACCTAGTGATGCTCCTCCTACATTTGATTGTTCACTCTTAAGTTTTCTAACCGTTTTCTCAACACTCTTCTGTGCTCCTTTATCCATTATCTTAGCTTTATATCCTGTAGGATCTTGTAATAGCCACAGTGCTTCTGAAATTAATGCATAATTAGGTTCCACAAATTGATATTTTTCTAGTAGGTGTCCTAATAAATTAGTATTACGCCCACTAACTGATGGATAATTAGGTTGTACTAAACCATTATATAACATGGCTTGAGTTTTTCTATCTACTTTAATATCTCCTAATTGTCCTTCTTTTAATGTTTCATATACATTTTTCATGTATGCTTGAGATGCATTTTCTTGTTGTTTCTTTTTAAGCTCTTGCTCTTCTAATTTTTGTGCAACAACCTTTTCTTGCATCTTATCTAATTTTGGTTTAAACTTACTTGCTTGTGTTTCAAGCTTACCTAAGTCTTTCCAAATTTCTATTTCCTCTTGAATATCTTCAGCAGTACCATAACCAGTAGCACTTAAGTATTCTGTAATTACTCTTTCTTGACCAGTAACAGTTTTGATGTCAATGGTTTTAGTTTCTTCAACTTGTCCAAGAGTTGTAAATAACCCTTTAAGATCTTTACCTCCATCTGCAACATATCTTGCAGCAATTTGTAATTCTTGTGGAAGACTATTAAAAAATTGCTTAGGTGTTTCACTTCTTACCTGTCTTGCTCTTTCTTCTAAATTAGCCTCAATTAACTCTTCCCAATCTTTTGCAGAATAATCATCAAGTTCTTTATCATCATCAAAAGGAACTATCTTATCATCTTTAATCAACTTACCAAATACATCTGATATACCGTTAATACTCTTTCTGCCTCTTTTTTCTTTTGCTTCTACTACTTCTTCAGTTTCTTCTTGTCCAAGTTCACCAAAGATTTCTTCAACGCTTTCTTTTGAAGTTTCTTTACCTTCTTTAGCTACTTCTTCAGTAGCTGTATCCTTAACCTCCTCAGTAGCTTCTTCTTCTTTTTCTTCTGATTTTGCTAAAACATCTGTTGCATCATCTTTATCAGGATCAGCAAATGACATATCAGCTTTTTCAGTCAAGCCAGAAAAAATATTTTTTGGTTGAGATTTATCATCTTGAATCATATCAGCACCGCTTGGAGCAGCGTTAAATATTTCATCTAAATTTACTTCTACATTTTGTGCTACGTTACTTTTCACAGGTTGTGTTTCTGTTGTTGTACTCATAATATTTGTTGGTTTTAATATTAATAACTTCTTACATATATAATATAAGAAACATTTCTTATATAATTGTCAAGTTAAACTTAAAATATTTTAAGGAAAGTGAAAGTTTTTTGCAGTATATAGCTAACGCTACTTTTTATCTTTCTTTTCTTTAACATCATACTTATTTTTATTCTCTCTTGCAATTTGTAATTTAGTATCAGCTATTTGTTTTGAAGCTGCAATCTTTTCTCTTTCAACACTAAGTCTATTGTTTTCTTGAGCAGATTTAACAGCACTCTCTTGACGCTTAAAGTTCATTTGTTCTCTATACTGAGTTGTTTCTTTAATGTCCTTCATTGCATCTTGATAATCAGATTGTTGATTTTGATTTAAATCAACCATTGATCCATAACCAGCTGATCTAATCTCTGCTAATAATACATCATTCTTTCTATCTTTATCATTTTCAGAAATTTCAACTTGAAGTTTTTGTTGTTCTTCTTGTTGCTTAGCTTTAAGTTGTTGCTCTTGCATCTGACGTTGTTGCTGCATTTCTTCTTGTCTTTGAGCTTGAACTCTTGTTTCAGAATCTTTTAATATATCTGATACTTCTGCAATAGAGTCTGCTTTAACAATATTACCTAACTCATATATACTAGCACCTGTAGTATTATTAGTTAATGCCATTTGCTTTAAATTTTCTAAAATAGCTCTATGGTTAGTTTTAGTTGTTGCAAATACGTTAAAGTCTCTAAGTAATAAGTCTGTTCCATTTATTTGGAAATTTACTTTCTCAGCTTCTGTAGAAATATATTGTAGTCTAATACTAGGATTAGTACTATAATAATATTGTGCCAAGTCAGTTCTCATTTGATGTATACGTGGCATCAAATGATCAGAGTGTTGTACAAAGTACATCTCTGTTTGTGCATATGATTGTTGCATAGCTTGCACCACCCCTGTAGCGGTTTGAGCTGATACAGCTCCTCCCAGACGTTGTGGATTAATACCTATTGCATCAAAACATTGTTGTTTAAAATAATTAGCAAGTTGAATTCTAGACATTAATCTATTAGTCTGCTCCATGTTTAGAGTTTGATAATGATTAAAGTTAGTAGCATTCTCAGTATTAGTAATAGATGTATCAAGAGGTAGCATTTGAAAATCCTTCATTGCTACATATGCTTTTGCATAATTGTTCTTACCCCAGTCTTCTCCCATTGAATGACGTGGCAAAGCATTTTGATCAAACATTATTACAGTTCCTAATTCATCTATTAGAATGTCTGCAATCTGGTTATTAACCATATTGTATCCAACTTGATATGCCTTCATTAAATCAACTAATGATGTTGATCTAGTATTTCTATCTGAAAAAACTCTACCTTCAACTGGTAATTTACATCCATATAAAGATGTATCTCCTTTAAATTGGAATGGTAATCTACCAGGCTTAGTTCTATTTATTCCTAAATATATAGGATTAACGTTATCACCCATTGATGATTGCCACATAGCAGGTAAATTTGGTCCAATTTTTACACCACCCCAAACTTCATTTATCCAAATCCAATCAATATGTTCACCTTCCAGTAAAGTATCTTTTGTTTTTTGTTTAAATATAGAAGTATCATATATGGCCTTTTTTGTTTTCTTAAAGGTCTCATCTATAATTTCTTGTGTTACTTCTCCGTCATCTTCTATTTTAGTTAAATGACCAACTCTACGCTGTGTTTTCCAATATATTGTTGCAACCCTCATTAAGTTGCCTTCACCCCACATTGAAACATCTTCATTTTCATCTAATATTTCACTAAGAATGTCTCCTCCTCTTGCAGGATCATTATGAAAATTACTAGTAAACTGTCTATATGCTAAACCAGGTGCATTAGTATTCCACTCATGTGATCTTGTTGCATCATAATATGCCCCATCATTTTGATAACCATTAACTTGATATTGAGCTGATTTAGCTGGATAAATTTTTTGTAAAGACTTTAATTGTTTTTCATCCATTAAATAACCATACCTATCAACTACATCTGATACGGTCATTAAATCTACTTTACCTGCATAATTTGAATCAGCAATATATCTCTGGTCTGGGGATTTTTGATAGAAAGTTAATACCGGATTCCATAGCTCTACATCATAATCATCTTCTAACATTCTAAAATGCCAAAATTCTCTATCTGCAATAAGCATGTCACGGAAACCTCTTTCTTCAAGTTCTTGCATTTTGAATCTTTCCTCATCAACTGCAAGTTGGTGTGATGCCCATTCTTCTACCATACTTCTATATGACTTACTAAAAAAGTCTTCTATTTCTGGTAATGATTTTAAACCTTCTGGAGATAACTGTTTTTGAGCTTCTTCAGAACTGGGGTCCATACCCATCTCAACCATTTTACTTACTAAGTTTGCTTCTGCTTCTGATAACAATGCTTCTTCTATTTGAACTTTTTTAGCATCAAGCATTTCATTATAAGATGCATCATCAACAGCCCTAAACTGTACTTTAGAATATCTTTTAGCAAACTCTCCAGTAAGAACATTTATAACATTAGGTACAATAGGGTAAAACTTTAACTCTAATGCTGAATCATTTTCAGCAGTTAAAGTATCCATAAGATCCTTATATTCATTATCTGGTTCAACAATATAATCCGTTTTATCAATTATACCTTTAGCTAATTTATAATTTTTAAGAAGTCTTCTAGAATTTTGACGTAAAAATTCAATACCTTGAAGCTCTAACCAATCTAAATTCCATGCTGCCCAATTATCATCCTTTTGCTTATAAGGTAAAAACTGAACCGGTTGTGTTAAGCTAGAAAATGTAGGCCCGCTTTCAGCTTTTGCCCCATTCTTCATCTGCATTGCATTTAATACTCTCATACCTGTTTAGTCTATTTTATATTCTTGAATCCGGATCTTCTAATTTTAGAACCACCAAATGTCTTGTTACGCCCAATATTTCTAAAGGGACCATTATACTTTAATTTACTCATTTTTTCTGAATTATCCAAAGAATTACCTTCAGATTCACGTCTCTTAGTATAGCCTCTATTTGACTGTTGAATTTTTACAAATGCAATTAATGCACCAAATGTTACAAGTCTATCTACGTTTAATCCAGGGTAATATGCTAACATTTCTTTTAATAACATAGGATCAGGAATTCTTTCTATACCCAATGTTTGTTGCATAACATTACCATTCTCATCTAATTCTTCATCTATTACTTCTCTTAAAAACTCAATAGCATATGATATTAAATGACTTTTAAATAATGTACCAGTATTTTTCCAACCATATTCTTGATATACTGTTCTGTTAGATCCTAAATCTTTTAAGAAAAGTATCTGTTGTTTAGGCACAAGATATCTTTGCTTTTTTCTAGCAATCATATGTTGAATAAATAAGGATATATTGTTTTCAACAATAGTCCATGCATTATACCACTCAATGATCATTTCTAATCTTTCATGAGTTTTGTTTATGTCATCAAAACGTCCACACCATGCAGCAACAATTTTATCTTTCTCAATAAACTGTTCTACTTCACCTGACGCAGTTGTTCTTATAACTTCTACTGCATTTTTGTATATGTATATACTACACAATGAATCAGATGTTGTTGTTTTTCCTTCTGACACAGGGTCAATAGAACCATAATATGATCCAAATGCTGGACTTTTTACAGGTCTTTCCCAAACAACTATAGATCCTGTTTTATCAACTTCTTTTTTATTTACAGGAAAACTGCTTATAGGTAACTTTCTAGTACGCTTTGCTACTATACCTGTTTTATCTCTATCTAATTCAATCAACTCATAAGGGTATGTTTTTTCCTCTATGCTTTTTAATTGCTTACTTAAGATACCTTGTGGGAAGATAGACTCTTTTCTATATGCAAATGCTTCAGCTATATTAAGTGGTTTCTGAGATATTCTTAACTGATACTGTTCTCCACTTAACTCATTCTTCCATCTACTTCTTTCAATTCCTATAGCCTCTATTGCTTCTTCAACTTGTGAATTACCGTAATCATCAATATAAGGAGGCATAGACCACTGTTCAGGTATGAACAACCCTGCCATACCAATTGTACCCTCAGCATCCATTAGATTTGTTTCTACTGCATATATATCATTAGCACCTGGACTTAATATCATTTCTTTTAGTGGGCCACATTGTTCTAAATCACCCACTGATCCAGCAGCTATAAACATACCAGTAGTCATCATACCAGATGACATAGCAGGACGTAAGTACTCATATGTCTGCATCATGTTTTTAGCAATACCAGCTTCCTCATGAAAAAAGTATGTACATGGACCCCCTACCCCTGTAGTTGCATTCTTTTCAAAAGATGCACCTTGTATCTTAGATTTAAGACCTCTAGATGTTTTTCTGTTATTTACTTTAACTTCTATTTGTTGTTGCCATAGTAAAACCTTTTCTGGATTACTAGGTCTATACCAAGCAGTATGTTCATTAAGAAATGTTTTATATTCTTCTAGAAACTTCCATGAACCTTTATCATTAATATAATCTTTTAATGATGCTCCTACTTTACATATTGATCCTTCTTCAAACCAATATTGATTTATAATTTTACCCATATGAAAATATGAGGATGCTATCTGACGTTTTTTAAGTATTGCAGAGTGTTGATTATTTAACTCAGCTAACAGTTCATATAAAGCCATATGATACTGAGCATCTCTTACTTTTGCAAAACCATAGTGTTTTTCTTCTTTATCAAATATAGGTAAGAAATTTAACCACATATAGTAGTCCCTAGTGAGATACCATTCATGGTCCCCATCTTTGTATATTACCCCTACTCTACATTTGTTTTTTTGATCTTCCCAATAAGCTGTAAAATCTTTTGATCTAAAAGGTTTGTTACAATAAAAACCTTGTTCATTAAATGTTCTAGCTTCTTGATTAAACTTTAATGCAATTTTAGTAAAGTTATATTTACCAGGTTCTTTAAAAATACTATATAAGTATTCAGAAAAATCTTCATCACTTTCAAATGAAGTAACATCCCATTTACCATTTTCATATGTAGGTATGATTCTACTCATATCTTATGATAGCATATACATCACCAACTTGCAATAATAAATGATCTTCACCTTGATGTTTCATTGGTGTAGGCATTGCGTGATCAGCATATTGTACTACATCTCCTATTTCTATTTCAGTAACTTGGTCACCTCTACCCACTACTTTACCTTGAAAGGTTTGTTTAAGTGCTATCTCAGGTAAATATAACCCTGACTTAGTTTTTGTTTCTGGTTTTATCTCCTTTATTAGAAGTTTCATTCCTACTGGTACTACTACTTGATTTTTCATTCTTTTTATTTGTTGATTTATAATTAAATTCTGGCTCATCCCAATAGCAAAATAGCCATTGTGTTTTATTTTTAGTCATTTACATTTGATCATAAGCAAGTCCTGCACCTCCACGCACTGAACTTTCTTGTTCTTGTCTCATATCTGTAAATGCACCCTTGTAAGATTGCCTTATGTTCTCAAATTTAGCTGCTGCATTTACCATAGCATTAATATTACCGTCTCTACCATGTTCTATTGCAGTAACTTCCATATACTTAGCTAATCTATCTAACATAGATTTTATACCTACATAAGCTCTATATGTTGGAGTTTCATATAATTTTTTACACATATCTAAAGCATATCTTATTTTGCTGTCTTCAGGAGATTCTTCTAGTTGTATTTCTTCTATAATTATATCTTCTTTTTCATGTTCAGGTAAATTAAAAAAAGGATTCAAATCAGGATTAGGACATGACATATAAAATAAGTATTGGTATACAGCCATATGTGTATCAGGATATTCTTCCATTATACCTTTTAAAAATGGCAATGCATAACAATGCTCTGTCAACACAACTTTACTGTTTTGAATATCAAATAGTCTTATTACCATTATTTTTTATTTTGAAATGTTAATACATCTTTCTTTAATTCTTCATATCCAATAACTAAAATGATTGGTTTACTTTGACCAAATAAAAGTACTTCAGCATGTGTATTCTGAAACTTATCTGTAGCTACATGAAAGTATTCTTTAAACCATACTACTTTACTAAGATCAATGCATATTTTTGTTTGCTCAAATCTAAAATCAGTAGGTACTTTAGATTTTCTTGATTGTATTTCTACTGCTGCTATATATTCTTTCATAGTTTGTTGTCTTTTAACCACATTATAATAGAATTAACTTCATCTTTTAGATATGGTAGTTCATAGATTTTAATATTTTCTAAAACAGGTTCTCCATTTACATGTTCATTAATGGGATAACCATTTGCATCTTCCCCAACTTGTTTAAACTTAACATGTTGAATAGTTAATTTACCTATCTTTAGTTTAGGGTTGTGCTTTTTAATAATATACGCATAAATACTGAGCTGTAAGTTATAATGATTTAAATTACAATCATCTAAATGATTAACAGGCTTATACATTTTATTGGTTATCCCTTCCCAATTAGTAAATCCTTTTTCTTTTATTTCTTTGTTTGTCTTGTAATCATTAATGTTTATATAACCATTAACTACTTCAACTACATCTGCTTGACCACATAAACCAACTGATTTTAAATATACTAAATGTTCTGGATAAACGCCTTCATCAAGTTTTTGCTTTGGTGCAAATTTAGTTCCTTGTTCATCAATAATAGGTTTAATAATAGGAACTTCCACACCATGTCTACCTATTGTTTTTAGATCAAGCATATCTGCTTCTCTTTGATTATGATAAAAGTTACCAAGTTTAATTGCTCTTTGAGTTTCTCCATCCCATGCAGCAATTATTTCTTTTGGTGTCATACCATACCACTTAGATCTTTTATTCTTAGATGATTTTTTTGCTTGACCATCTCTGTCAAATTTAGGTTTAAACTTAGCAATAAATGATGTTACACTTAGCCAGTTTATTTGTTCTTCGGTAGTGCTTTCATACACATGACCTTCTTCTATAAATCTTAGTCCCATATTTATGATATTGTTGTATACCAATATGAATTAGTATTCTTTACTTCTAAAGAAGTTACAGTATCATTGTATACATAGTTAATTATTAGTTCCATTGTCTTCTATTTGTTTGGTTATTAATTCTTCTTGTTCTTCTGATGTATATGAATCCCAAAATCCTTTTGGACATTCAGAAGATAAAGATCTCACCTTAAAAGCTAAACTACAACCACAACTTCCACAACACGGTTGAGTACCAGGAGCAACACACTTATCTCCTCCTGCATCAAATAAAGAACATTTAACACAAATTTGAAATCTATCAGTTGCTACTGCTTCAATATGTTCTTTTTTAAAAATACTATTCTTAATTCCTTCTGCAATTTTATCAGCATTTTTAAACACATCAAGATATTTACTCCACTTACCTTTCATTTCTAAATTCTTTTTTCTTAAGGATATCTTTTTCTAATTGATCCATGGCTGTTTCCATTTGTTTTATGTTATTATGGATGTCTTCACTTTGTGCAAATCCATTGTACGTTCTTTTAGTTATATTACCTAATAAACTTTTGTTCTTTAAAATTGCCTTTTCAAGTTTATTTTTTCTTAAATAAAATGTACCTAATCCATCTATATTTATTCTAGGATAAGCTAAGGTTGAAAGTTTCTTTCTAACTTTTGCATAATAAAATGATATAAAATCATCTACAACTGAGGGATGAACTCCAACCTCATCTGCAATACCCTTTCTCAAGTCTCTATGATTCTTGGGATTCACGGCCTAATATTTTATAGTCTAATAAAACTAGACCATTAGATTGAACATTAATATCAGGATTTAACTTAATTGTTTTTTTATTGTGTCCCGTTTTAATCAATAAACCTTTTTTCTCTGCTTTAGTGATTGCATTTCTAGCAGATTGTGCACTTTTAAATATACCTGTATTAACAGTTGTGGTGCAAAATTTAGTTAATTCAACTCCTCTTTGTTTTGCTAACTCACTTAAAAAATCTAAGTCAGAATTACTTATACGTACATCATTAAAAAAACAATACGTAACTATCTGGTATTTTATTGATACATTGATATCTACTTGATGTTTAAGATCTACTTTATTTACTAGTGCCATTTTATAAACTCATTATCATATCAACAAAGTCAGGATGAGGATAACAATCCATTTTTCCTTTTCTCACATTGGTATGTGTTAACAATCCTTTGACTTTACCATAATATGCATCTTCTTGAAAATCAAAGCCCTTTGTTGGACCAAACTTTTTTATATATTGTTTTAATCCAAGTCTTATATCTATTTCATCTCTTTCAGCAACATACTTAATCCACTTTTCAGTTTCTTTAATCTGTGCTTCTGAGTAATTATGCCAATGTAATTTACCTTTAAAATGTTCAGGCAACTCACATACTTGTTCTTTAATACACTTAGAACCTACATAAGTAGTAAAATCTTTACTATCTAAATATCCCATGTTGCATATTTCTAATCCTACAGAATGACGGTTCATGTAACCAGATCCTGTTCTACCTAAATGCCAACCTTGACATCCTTCTGGAAATGCTTGAACCATAACACCATTAAATTCATCATCACCATTTCTATGGTTAATACCACCTAAAACAAATTCAGTTGCAATTCTACCTCTTGAATCTCTTCCCCAATGATCAATACATCTGTATGGATTTGGATTTCCTGCAGTATGATGTAAAAATATATAGTTATTTTTTATTGGTCCTTTAATATATTCACCTTTAGGTAAATAATGCCTGTGAATTACTTGATCAAATTTTGTAGTAAAATATTGAGATGTTGAATCAGTGTCTTCATCTATTGCTTCATCTATAGTATACTCCATGTTAAGTACTAATACCCACATATCTGAGTCAACTACACCGGTAACCATTAAATCTTTATCTAATTGAAACCTTTCTACAGCTTTTTCTGTCAAGGGTCCAAACACCCCATCTACGGTAAGTCCTAATGCTGTCTGTAGAGTTTTAACATCAGAACCTCTGCTACCTTTCTTAAGCTGTTTCACCTTGCATTGCTTTTACCATTGCTTCTTGAAATGCTTTACCTTCTTCTGTATTAGGATCTGGAGCACCTTCACCTTTTTGAGCAGCATACTGCTGAGCCATAAACAT
>WLWF01003178.1_pt1 | contig 11004 bp, 4 predicted proteins | sample 6718331 | NCBI WGS metagenome assembly WLWF01 (sample SAMN12718692, study PRJNA515312) | sponge metagenome | isolation source: marine sponge | host: Mycale hentscheli | place: New Zealand: South Island, Marlborough, Capsize Point | collected 2003-05-01
CACCTGGTTCTAGTAAAGGACCCGGTCTGAGTATGTCAAGTGGTTGAATGATCTGATTCTCGTTCCACCACATCTGTAAGTAAGTTTTACCTGACCTACTCTGATTTTCACCATCATATACAGAGTCTCTATCAAACTTCTTACCTCGTAATTTATTGCGATCATCTAAATATCCATCACCTTCTATCGTGTTATCTTTATCGAGATCATAACCCGGCCAAGCGAATGGATCACTCCATACGTTTATCTTATCCTGCCAGACAACTTGTGTATTACCTGAAGCCTGTTCTAGTTTATCGAATTTTACAGTTAAAGGTTTACCATCTCTAGGGTAGTCCTCATCAGTAGAGTTTGGATCTATCGTTGCGATGATGATATTTGTCCGAGAGTCTTCTGTGGGGACTTTTATAACCTCGGAGGTTCCTGATTTTATTGGTCTAGCATTAGTTACAAGCTTGACTGGATTATTCGTTTGATCGGTTGGGTCCAGTGGTGAATTCTGATGATATAACATTATATCATAAGCACTCTCATTCTTTACTTTATATTCACCTTCCTGTAGTGCAGTACCTTTAAATGGCTTTGTATAGTAGTTCCAGTTTGGTTGTCTTCTCTGGTCATCAGTTCTATATCCAAAGGTTTTTGATGTAGCAGTATTGCTCAATGATATATAATGTTCACCCTTACTATCAGTTGGACCGATACCATTCAGATATATCGACTGAGGATCCTGACCCATCCTGAATGTCGGATCTACCATAGAAATTAGGAGATACTTTCCTACACATTGAACTGTTGTTTCCTTGTCGAATTCTAATCTATCACCCTTACTGTATGGACCATAACCATCACCAACCTTCTTATCTGTCCACCACATCTGCATTCCAACAGCACCTGGCCAGTCTCCCTTCTGGGCTACAATCCTAAATTCTGCACCAAATTGTCTGACATCTACAACATTTGTTGGTTGTAAAAACTCCTCTAGTTTAGGGACTTCATCAAAATTATTTGTAGGATATATATAAGTTTTACCAACATTATTATAATCAGTAAATAGCATAATAGTCGGTTTTCCGGCTATATAATCATCAGAAGGTGCATTCTTATTAATTTCTGTTACGTAAATATACGAATAACTACGAGTAATTTCTGCACCAACTGTTTGACCTGGACCAATGGTAACACCAGGGGAGAGGTTAACAGTCTTTGCGTTTTCCTCATTAACTAGTTCCTTTGAATACCATAGTTGAAGTACAAACTTATTTGAACCTGGACTTTCAATTGCAATTTTAGAAACTCCATCATCTCCATGGTTTATTGGAATAGGATAGAAATAAACTACATCCTTAAAGTCTGGTCTTCTATCTACTGCACTTGATTGATATGCGGGTACTGATCTACCTTGATATAGATATTTCTCAAATGGATAATAATATGAAGTCGGTGTAACAATATCGGAAAATTTATACTCAAAGGTTGTAGGTGTATATTTAAATAAGTCTTTAGTTTTAACGATATCAACATCATCCTCAGCATCGGGATCAATCTCTGATACATCAGATTCTCCATAATAAATATCATCCTTTGATTCTTTACCTCTCAGATATGGTAACCACTCTGCATATGGAATTGCAAATTCTCCAGTGTCAGAATAAGTAAAGAACAATATCTTTTCTTCTTGAGTCTCTTCGTCTATGGTGGTAATACTACATCCATCACCCTTGAAGAATGCACTTACCTCATCTGACATGTCAGGATTGTTACTATTAATATTAGTACCACCATTGATAGCACACCAGAATCTAAATCCGTCAGGTGCGTCATCCCAGAATTCTTCTAGTAATGGAAAATCTACTCCGGCAATTGTACATCCATATCCAAGTGGTATTCCATCTTCTGATTCTGTATCACCGAGAACACCTTCATAATTCTCACACCAATCATCAAAGGTATATTCCCACTCGACATCAATTGTTTTAAAACATATGGCTCTCTGTGAATCTAATTCTTCACCTAATTTTCCACCAGTAAGAATCCACTCAATGATATCCACTGCCCATTCAGGCCAGAAGGATTTGTTTCTAAAATACGTGGCGTTGGACCTCTTACAGTAATAGTTTAAATCCTGCCACTCAGTCATATTATCATAATAATGCTTATTCATCATGTTCATATTGATCATGAATGGGTTGAAGCAAGTAGGAATAATTTCCTCATCCATCTCTTCCCACGTCTCTTCCTCAAAATCATATTCCCAACCGGGACTGATATTTGCTGCCATTGTGTATGCAAAGGCAGAAGAATTACTACACCAATTTCTAAAGCTTACCGGAAGAGGACTTGTAAATCCGTTTGTCTTTATAATATCACTACGATATAGATTACATCTTTCTACTCCTGTAGTAGCGTTTTTTGTATATTTACTTTCAGTTTTGTAACCTATTTCAGGTAGTTTTTCTGGGAAAGATTGTGTTACATCTTCCGAGAAAAATCCTGGAGTACCCATTGAGGTAATCCGTGTGTTGTTTTTCTCTGCACAAGCTTCACACCAATCTTTAAAATCTGCAAACAAACCTAGATTGTCATGATCACCATCATATTCTAGTTCAGTAAGTGGGAACCATGCAGCATCAAATATTGCAACATCTTCGCCCACATCATCAGAATCTAACTCATGGAAATCTTCATCGACATCTGAGTGCTCGAAATCCTCGTAAAACTTACCGTCATACTTCTCAATCCAATCCTCAAAATCCATTAAGTCATCTGAGAATCCATTCAAATCAATAGTACAAATTTCTTCCTTAACGGTCTTCTTGTACCTCACGTCGGTTTCAAAGTGGAAGGTTCCTTGGCCAGAAGCAAATTCATATACTCGGTTTTTTATTGAGTATGTTCCACCTAAATCAGAACAGAAATCTTGTTCAAACTGATTGTTTCTTTGGAACTCTTGAAGAGTGACTTCAACCATTCCCTTTAACTCAGGGTTTGTCGGGGGTATGACGGTTCCTAGATAATTCTTCGTTTCTACTGCCCTAACACGTTTATCGAAGTTACATGTGAGTTGTGGATTGTAACGCTTATTCTTAAACTTATCACCTACTAATTCACCATAATTTCCACTACAGAATTCTTCAAATTCAAAATACCAGAAGAATTCATTTGCAGTATATTTTTCCAGTACAGGATATTTCTTTAAATCTGCACCGGCAAATACCTCATCAGTCGTGTTAATAATTGCAGGAGCCTTCCACGGTTTATTCTTTAATTTTGTATAAGATTGATTGTCGGTGGAAACATTAACGTCTTCCTGATAGTTCCAGTACCACGCATATTTTCTACTATTTGTATCGTTGTACCACTGTTGCTCATGTATATTCTTGAGGAGGGTGGATCTATCAAAGAAGCCCTCAAAATCATCATCAATTAAATTAATTGCTGCACCATTTTTTGTAACTTCATATAGAGCTTTGGGGACATTTGGGTCGTTACTGTCAATTCTCTGACCTAACCAAATATTTTTATCAATTGAGCTTTTATTTTCTTTTACCCAATCTCTTAAATCTTTTTCAGTAAGGAACCACTGTTCTATAAGTCTATGTTCACCATCAGGATAATATGGATCTATGAGACCAAAGTTAGCAGGAGTTTGCCACACAGGTAGTACTTTTATACACTCTTGGCCACTCTTTGGTGGATTAAAGTCATCAGTAATACATGTGACACCTATCTTTCTACTAAGTTTACTTCTATATAAACGATCCTCAAACTTATGAATATGCGGGTACTCGTCTTCATCATAAAGAAATACCGTTGATCTTAAATATGATTTGGGTTCAATAACAATTGGTTTGGGTTTAGTGACATATTTGTTATATTCTGGTGATGGTGCATTACCATCTGCCACCGCTTCCATAAGTTTCGTGACACCAGAGAAATGTTTTTTTAAATAAAAATCGTTATCAAAGTTATATTCATGGCCAACCTTAAACAATGAATTGGGCACCCAATACATGTCAAAGTTAGGAGTAGGTAAAGTCGCATGACGCACATTTAAATTATTAGTCAAAGTATCTTCTAACTCGGGAATCCTATATCTGGTGCAAGTTACTGTTCCATTTTCGACTGTTGTCTCACCACTGTGGCCCGTAACTAACTTACCTGCCTCTCTCCATTGACCTGGCATCCCATTGCAGGTGTGGGTAAAATCCCACGCAGGATAAAAATTACTTATCAATCCATACTCCACTCCATATTGATCATCATCACTATGGGGACCATCAAACCACCATGTACCTGACGCGTCTAAGTAATCGTGTGGTTCATATGAACCACTGTTGACTCTCATCCACCAGTCAAAGGCGCTACGACCTAAGTTCCACAAACCACCAGTATAATTTGATACACCATATGGAAAGAAACATCTTTCATTATCGGATGCGGTATTATGTCCAATCGGTAGTGGTGACACGAGTTGGTCCGGACCAAAATCCAGGTCACCATTTCTTGTGTTAACGACATAGGGATCACCTGGGTGACGCGCCATTTGGTTGTGTGTACCATAACTTCCCTTGAGATGTTGTACACAAAACTCTCTAAAGGTTAAATTTGGAGAATCCTTTGAATTAGAGTAGAACTTACATTCTACAAACTCAGGATATTCAACTTGAATGCCACTTATGGAAGAACACCAGTCTCTAAATGTCTTCTTGTTTTTATAGTCAAATGTCGATATGACTGCCGTTCCTGGTGGCAGTAAACACATATCGCCTGCAATTTGACCATTATATAAACTACAATAATCCTCGAACTTATAAATTGAATTTTTATCCGACTCAACAATAACATTATCCTCTGTATCACTGAATAACGCAAAATCATCATCAGTCTCGGGAGGAGCATAACTTTCCTTTGCTGCTTGGGCAACAGAATATGCATGAGCTTCAGGTGCGTCTACAACCGGTCCAGTATAATTCTCATCATAGTTTACTGAATTGTAGGTATAGTTCTCCCCGTCGATGAGACAAGTGTATCTACCATACTCGTCTTTATCCTTGAATCCTTGGTAGAAATAACAATTATATAAGAAGTAAGTCTCACCAACAGTCAGGGTTGTATTCTCATCGATACCTTTAAACCAATTAAAGATATTATCAAAGTTGTATTTTCCCTGCCACTTATCAATATATTCCTCATCCCCCATTCTACATCTGACGACCCAGTTGAATATGTCCTTACCGTCAATGGAACCCTTCTCATCTAATACCGTATAAAGAAGATCTGCCTTATCACTATGTACTGCTGCGTCTACCTTTAAAAACTTTGACTGAATCAATTCGACAATCATGGACAACATGTGTTTGCCCATAGCGTTATTGGGGATAGATAACGACCCCAATATATTATCTAATTTACGACCAGACTTTGGATCAAAGAATTTCTTTTCTCTCTTACGTCTCTCTGTTCTATTTCTGATTTCTGGCCAATCTACCTCATTAATAAGAGAATCGAAACTCCAAGTCTCCTCAAATTCTTCGGGTTTTAAATTAACTGCCCTTGTTCCTTCAGTAAATCCTTTCTCTCTGATTGATTTGAATAATCTATTATCCGTCAAACCACGATTAATACCCTCTAACCACTCTAAAAGGTCTTCTATCTTTTTTGAGATACCGTCTTGAATATCCTCTAGTTCGTCATACTTTTCTTGTGTGAGGTCACATCTATACATTCCATAGACATGTTGAATACCTACAGAAGCCTGTGATCCGTCTTTATTCTTCTTATCATAATAATCATCAAAATCTGGAAATACTAGACCGGAGACACCAACAACACCATATTCATAACACTCCATGTCCTTATTGGTCTTTGTAGCATGACCAACATCATATACAAACTTTGCACCACTATCCGACGACTGAACCGTTACAGCTAATCCTGAGTGCTTGTGAGGGTTACCTGCACCTCCCCAGTTTTTCCACCTACAACTAGGGCCCCCAGGCGAAGTATAAAAACCACAATGTTCCGTAAAGAAGTCGGTTGCTTTACTATTCTTTGATGGTCCTGACTTCCAGCTATCATTTTTTGCATTAATAAGTGTCATCGTATCGACCAAGAAGAATGTAGCTTGTTCATTCTCCCCGTAGGCGTTACCAGACTTAGAACCAAACTTCAATCTACCGGGATTTTGCAGTTCATTGTCCCTTACAATGGGAGGACCAAAAGGAACTGACCTAAATTTTAAAGAAGGGCTATTCTTTAATTGTTGATTAGACGAAGGTTGTAACTCGTTAATTGACATGTCAACTCAATTCCCTTGTAGTAATATAGACTTGGTTGTCAGAAGTAATCCACAACTTACCTCTCTCCCCTGCGGATGGGGCAGTACCAATTTGAAACGCTAATGCTGCACCAGGTAGACCAGTAGAACCAGTCTGGCCAATAGGACCAGTTGCACCAGGGGCCCCAGTTGACCCAACAGCACCAGTGGCACCTTCAAAACCCTGTAGACCAGGAAGACCGGTAGCACCATCTATTCCAGGGGTTCCAGGAAAACCAGTTGCACCTGTTGAACCACCATCACCTTGTGGTCCAGGTGTTCCTGCTTCAACGTACGAGTCAGATGATAATTCCCATGATGTTCCATTCCAAGACCATACACGATCCCCGTCTTCAACAATGGCTCCAGCATCAGGATTTGGGGGAAAATAAACAGCCATTCCGGTATAATCTACTTATTTTTATTATTTATATAGGATACCCACCGTTTCGAAAGAAATTATCTCTGTGGTGTACTTGTGGTACCACAACCCTGGAATTATTTGTTACGTTGACATCATATAACAACTTAAAATTATAAAAATGTAGGAACTTCTTCTTATTGGTATTGTCCTCACCATTGTAATAGAATCTCATTTCAATTGCATGAAGATAAAAAAGTTCCTTTGCATTTTTAAGTTTAGTGATTGCATCAGGTTCTGCAAATGCAATCACTTTACCAGTCTTGTCATTTAATCCCACTTCACTCTTAACATTCAATAATAAGTTCTTTCCTGCCGTACCAGAATCTGGATGAACAAACTTACCATCATCACTATTCCTAGTAACGAGTGATGTGTATTGTGAAGACTGTAATCTTTTAGACATATAATAAAAATATAAACCAGTCATTGCCAGCCCAACAGCGGAGCTATTGCTGTGTTTATTGGCCCATTCAAACTGTATCCCAATAGGACATGACCATCTTCTCTCGAGATCATTATGTCCTGTCCAATCACCTAACATGAGTCCATATTGACCCTTAGCATTTTTGTCTGTTCTAAATTGAAAACAACTTCCCATAGAAGGGTGACTTTCACCGCTGGTGCTCGGATCATACTCAGTTTCATTTGGCTTGGTTCCAGTCCAAATATAATCATACCCAACGAAATATCTAAACTGGTTTGTATAACTTACATCTTTCCTTTTAAGTATATCACCAGTGACAATATGTCTTGCGTTAAAATTAAAGTCACCCCCTGTGATAGAGGCTTTGATTCCCTGACAGGTACAACCTATGAACCCCTGACTTCCATTAAGTGACTGACCAGTTCCCATTTGGTAATTAGGATTCTCACCTGCCGCCGAGTTATACGTAGTTAGTCTATAACTTGACATCAGGAAACCTTTACATAAAGAGTAGATCCAGACATCCATAATCCACCCACTTCTGCATCATTCTCGTTATCTGCAGCTATCTTTCTACCAGGACCGACATCACCCACTCTTTCGTCAAAAACATTATTAATATAACCCTTTGTTACTAGTGTGTGATCTGTCACATTACTGTTATTAATTAAATTATTAGTCAGTGAAGACGATGCAGTAAGAATATCATTACCACCATCAACACTAAAGGCAGGACTAGTAATACTCTTACCAACTCTTAACACAACTCCATTTGATCTTCCAATAATATCTACCGGTCCATTTCCACCTGGTACCACCATGGCGTCACCGGCCGAGGACTTAACGACAAACTTACAAGAGGAATTTGATGTAAGAGTAATACCATATGATGTATTATCTCTCGTTCCAGCAATGAAATCAAAATGTCCACCAGCAAATAACGGATTAATTGCGGCCGCTAATGTTATTCCTGTTTTAATTGGTTTTGATGTAACAATACCATTACCATCATATTCAAAAACGGTAGTATCATTATATGAAAACTTAAGTGTTGCTCCGGGGTAACATTCAATCTTCCTATCCTTAAGGAACTTAATCGTACCGGTATTACTAATACTTAAGTTGTCTGTAATAACAACATTATTATTATCCTTAAAGCTTAGTTGACCGTACAGGAAGTCACCACCACGTTCAACTTTACTTGCTACTGCCTGATTGACATAATCAGTACTTGCGGTAGAAGCTGGGTCAATTATCCAAGATAATTTTTCTTGGTCCCAAATATATCTGACACCATTTAAGGCGTCATGTGTATCACCAGGAAACGGATTGGGTGGAAATAATAGTTCGTTATATGCGTAAGAGTTTGTCATTATTCTAGAATGATACCAGTGGGATTATCTTGATTTTGTTCAATACTAGACAATCTGACAGACATAGATTGCATAATAGCCTCAACGTTAGAAATCCTGGCTCCATCACTATTGGTTGCGTTAACTGCGTTACCAGTTGCAGAGACCCACTGTGAGGAGTCTTCATCAACATACCAGATTCTCATGTCACCAACATTACTGTCATACCATAATGCACCTTCTGTCAATGCACCAACAGGTGGTGTAGAACCAACATGGGCCTTGGTCATATCACCTGCACTGTTAGTAAGAGCGACCCATGCCTGACCATTGAATACATGTAAGAAGTATCCATCTGTATTGACCCAGAGATCTCCTTCATCAGAGAATGCGGGTTGTGGAGCAACGTCAGATAGGGTAATACGGAAGGAATTACTGACAATAACCTGGGATCCTTCTAATTGAAAATTCCAACTGTCAGTACTTTGATCATACTGATATACTGCACCCGTCTCTGGTACGATAGATTCGTCTTTATGATATGGGAAACTAGGAAATTCTATTGCCATAGTGGTCTATTATATACTCTATTTATTATACGGTGCTATAAATCTTATTACCCATCAATTCACCTCTATAGTTAGGATTATCCTCTAGGATGTCATAGAAGAGAACTGGTGGTGTATCATCACTAGTCTTAATAGTAATTGTCTGATTACCTAAGGTAATTTCGTCACTGTCATAATATGTCTTGGTATCTCCATTCAATTCGAAGAACTTAAGGTCATATCCAACATTAGATATGTGTGACTGATCAAAGATGTACTCACGATCTCTATTGAATACGAGGTAAGGTCTGGGTTTGCCGTCAATATAGAATCTCTTGAGAGTCTGACCAGTGTTGATATCGACCTGATTCTGAACACTGACCTGATGAGTGACAGGAGGTGCACTGGTGACTACAATGTTAAGAATGTCTTCATAACGCAATTCACCATAACTCGTATCACAAATACATCTTACATAATTCTGGCCAGACTTGGCAAATATTACCTCAATCGTATCAGAACCTTGACCAGTAATCTTATCTCTTAAATCACCAGTAGACCAGATTAAACTATATGTAGAATTCTTAATGTTGTCGGAGAGTTTGACCACATAGGTCTCTGGTTCGAGTTGAGTAGGTTCTGCAACACCCTGAATCTTAATCTCATCACCGGCTGCATTGTCGGGTGGGGTATAAGATCTCGCAGGATGAATTGTTGATACCCACTTACCTTGATTCTTAGGCGTGACATACCATGTCTTAAGTTCCAACATATTGGAGTCAAACCATAGGTCACCGACAGATGGGACTGTTGGTGGGTTGTCTCCTACGATTACACCAGGCCTGAGATGTCTTATCTGATCGTCACAATAGGTCGATGAACTACTACCACCATCAATCTCACAAGGTATATCTGCACCCCTATCTTTCTCACCGGCATGATCACCGGTTAAAGCAACCCATTCGACACCAGTATAGACATACAACACCATATCATTAGAGTCAATCCAAAGATCGTTCTCTTTGGCTGCCTGGGGTGGAGCACTATCTAGAGTGGTGATGCTCTTGGAGACAATATTAAATAACTGATCGTCAGGTTGGTTGAGACTAAAAGTATTTCCATTCGTACTTGTTACATCAATACCTCTCGATGACAATAAGGTAATATTACTATCATTCATCAATCCACCACCGGTTCCTCCACCAGGACCAGTTACAGCAACCCATTCTGCACTTGTCCAGATATACATGTAGAAGTTACCAGAATCGACCCAGATGTCTTCAAATTCTGGATCAGCAGGAGGTTGTGGTCCTAATGTAATGTTTCCAGACCCACCTGTTCCACCACCATTTCCGCCACCGGAGTTACCTCCACCATTATCATAGTTATGTTCATGATACTCAGGAACCCATTGTTTGGTGTCGTCATCAAAGTTTAAAATGACACCATCAGCAATTGTTTTGTAATTTACTACATTAACAACAACTCTCAAAGATTGTCCAAAATTATAAACTGTCTCTACAATATCAGGATCGTCGTATGTAAATGATACAGTGCTTGTTGATTGTGTTTTTACATCAATAATAGATTGTAAATCTGCGATCTCGTTATTATCAGTATCATATAATCTATATCTATGTGTTGAAAACTCATTATCGATTGCAGAATATAGAGGAACTGCAGAATTATTCTGGGAATCGTATTTGTTAAAAGTTATAAATCCGGTGGTAGTGTCTGCAAGATATCTACCATAACCATCTACTGGAGTTGGGTCTAAATTAATTGCAAAAATATTTTGATCCGTTTCTGCTAGTCTGTCTTGTAACTCAACATCTTCCAGATCATCAAGTACACGAATGATAGGTAATAGTTTCCACTTTACCCCAGTCCACATCCATTTGTGGTTACCTTCTTCGTGGACATAATCCACTGGTACT
>WLWF01003180.1_pt1 | contig 10988 bp, 11 predicted proteins | sample 6718331 | NCBI WGS metagenome assembly WLWF01 (sample SAMN12718692, study PRJNA515312) | sponge metagenome | isolation source: marine sponge | host: Mycale hentscheli | place: New Zealand: South Island, Marlborough, Capsize Point | collected 2003-05-01
GTAGATATATTAATAAATAAATGTATATCATTTGATAAATTCGAAAGAATATTTGGTGATAATATATTTTCAAAATTAATTGCTTTTATGAGTGGTATGATATATTTAATATTTTATGTACATACCTCTTATAATTCAGTTAAAATGTCTACAAATATTAATAAATTTATTTCAATGTTACATAAAAAATTAAATTTAGTATCAACATTTATTAATAATACTGAAAATATAGTATTATGTTGTCAAAATAATAATAATAAATTAATATGTAATAAAGAATTTAATAATTTATCTAAAAATATAAATTTATTTAAAAATTTATTTAATAATAATTTATTTAAAAATGAACCAACCTTTATAAATAATAAAGGATTAATATTATCAACATATAATAAATTTATTAATAATAAAAATGAATTATTATTAATAATTAAATTTATAGGTAAAATTGATTTATATCATTCAGTTACATATTTAATTAGAAAACATAGTAAATTAAATAATAAAATATGTCTTTCAAAATTTATTAATAAATCAAATTATCCAATATTAGATATAAATAATGTTTGGCATCCATATTTAAATAATAATCCAAAAAAAAATAGTATTAAATTATCAAAAAAAGTTAGAAATATTTTAATTACAGGACCAAATGCAGCTGGAAAATCTACATTTATAAAAACAGTTGCTATTAATATACTATTATCTCAAACATTAGGTATTTCATGTTCTGATGAATTTAAATTAACACCTTTTAATTTAATAGATACATATTTACATATTCCTGATTGTAAAGGAAAAGAATCTTTATTTGAAGCAGAGATGTTTAGATGTAAAAGACATATTGATAAAGTTAAGAATCTCAAAAATAATCAATTTATATTTTTTATAATGGATGAATTATTTTCATCAACTAATTATGTTGAAGGATATTCTGCTGCTTATGCTATATTAAAAACATTAAGTAAAGAAAAAAATAGTCTATCATTAATTACTACACATTATACTGATTTGACAAAATTAGAAAAAACTACAAATAAAAGAATAACTAATTATAGTTTTAATATTAGTAGAGACAAAGATAATAATATAAAATATTCATATAAAATTAAAAAAAAATTATCAAAACAATATATTGCATTAGAATTATTAAAAAATAATAATTTCAATTCAGAAATTATTGATATAGCAATAAAAGAATCTAAAAAATTATTAAAAAAAAATAATAATGTAAGTTTAAAAAAAAAAAAAGAAATATAACAGTAATATTAAATGGAGAATTATATATTATTATTATTAATCGCTCTAATAGTATTGATTATGGTAATCGTTTTTTTTGCTAATAAAAAATTAAGACATATTGAGTTAAAAACAAATAAAAATGAAATGGATATAATAGGATTTAAAGAAGACTTGTCAAAAATTTTAAATAATAATAATAAAGTAGATGATATTGTAAATAATACAGATTTTAATTTTGAAGAACATCAAATTAATAAATTAAAAAATATTATGGGTGAAAATTATGAAGATATCATAAATGAAAAAAATAAAATTGATAATATTTTAAATCAAAAAAGTAATAACAAAATATTAATGGAATTAAATAATAATAAAGAATCAAGTGATGAAGAATTAAGTGATGAAGAATCAAGCGATGAAGAATCAAGTGATGGTGATAATTCTTGTGGAGAAGAATTAGATGATGAAAATTCAACACAAGTACAAAATTCAGATAATAACTCTACAACAGAGGTTAATAATACATCTGATCCAGATTCAGGAATAGAATCAGAATCTGAATCCGATTCTGAAATAGATTCTGAGTCAGAGTCTGAACCAGAGTCTGAACCTGAGCCAGAACCTAAACCTGAACCTGAACCAGAACCTGAACCAGAACCTGAACCAGAACCAGAACCTGAACCTGAACCAGAACCTAAACCTGAACCTGAACATGAACCTGAACCTGAACCTGAACCAGAACCTGAGCCTGAGCCTGAGCCTGAACCTGAACCTGAACCTGAACCTGAACCAGTTATTAAAACGATTCGAAAGAAAAAAACACCGAATGATAATTTAAAAGATTTATCAATTGGATTTAAAAAAGTATCTGAGAATGATGGGAAAACATATAAAGTAGTACAAACAACTGTTGGGAAGAGATGGAAACTATTAAATTAAATAATAAAAATAATATATATATATATATATATATATATGAATAATTGTAATAAGACATCTAATAATAAATATTTTAATTGTCCAGCAATAATGGCGGATGGCAGAATGTTTACTGATTATAGAGAAAGTAATTATGTTAATAATTTATTAAGATATAATAATAAAAAAATGAGTAGTAATGAATATAGACATTTCTTAATAAATAATGCGACAGAATTAATGAGAGTCAATAATTTATATAATAAAAATAAAAATAGTTGTGAATCTTGTAATGCACAAGAAATTAGAAATGAAACATTATGTGATTATAATAATCAATATGGGACATGTAAAATAAATGATTGCAATGGGGTTGGTTTAATGAATACAGGCGAAGAACCAAAAAAAGTAAAAAATTTTAAAAATAAATTACAAACATTTGAATTAGAAGAACCAAATAAAATATTACAAAATGATGATCCATTAGATATTATAGCGAAACCAATGGATAAAACATTACAAATTGATATGTCATAATTTTAAAATATTATATTAATTTATTATATATATATATATATATATATATAATATGCCATTTGGTAATTCATTTTCAGGTATTAATTTTGGCAATGATTCAGATGAAATATTTAAATCAAGAAATGAAAATATGTGTTCAAAATGGTCTGAAACAGAAATAGATAATATATTAGTAAATTTCAAGATACAATCAAACATATATGGAAATTATATAGTTAATGGTAATTTAAAAGATTATATGAAAAAAATAATAAATATAAAAGAAGTTTATTGTAAATATTGGGCTGCTGCACCACCAAATTATACATGTAGTTATGCAGGTTCAGGACTACCATATAATAATGAAAAAGAAGCATTTGATGATACACCAAATAAAGGGTTAGTTAAAGTTGATAAAAATAAATTTAAAATATATTTAAATTATCCAAACAGTTATTATGTAAATATGGGTAAAAAATTAATTAAACCACAAGTAAAAATATTATTTACAGATAATAAAGATACTCCAATAAGTGATGTTTATACCATAAATTTAGGCAATAGTATTCCATTTAGATCTTTAACATGGACAGAAAAGAGGAAATGGAATAATGGTCCTTTATTTTATAATAATCCCAATTTACAAGTACGTACACAATCACAAATTTTAAAAGATTATGGTTATCCATCTATTAATGAAGAACCTTCAAATTTTTGGGGATCAATGCCAACATCATGATTTAATTTTAAAAAATAAATTAAATTTAATATTTTTTTTGATTTTAGTTTTAATTCAATTATACTTAATGAATTAATATATTTTTTAAAAGATGGTCCTACATAATATAGGGATCCACTTATATAAGATAAACTATATTTATTTATATATAATAAATATTTTTCTTCTAATATATCAATATTATATTTATTTATTAAATCCATTTAAATATATTATAATATATATTTATTATTTATTTTCTAATCCCACATGTTCTCATATAATCAATATTCCTTATAATTGTACGAGTACTTAACCCACCCCTTACCCAATATTCTGGTATAATATGTTTTGTATCTTGTATATTTTTTTTAAGACATGGGACTAATGGGACAAAACGATTAATACTTAATGCCGCATCATTAGTACCTGACTTTCTATCTGATGTATTTTCACCATTTAATAAATATGATTTTAAATCAGGATTTTCTAATGTACTCTGCCCTGCACCTAAGAAAGGTGTAAATAAAAATTTAGAAGTATCTAATAATTTTGAACTTTTAGATTTTTCATTTGTCATTATATTACCATATTGACCATTCTTTAATTCAGAATCTTTATTTATATATAAACCTTTACCATCTCTTGATTTTCCCTGATAAACACCTCTTATATTTAATGATTCTAAATAATTATTTTGATTTAAATATGTATCACTATATTTATTATAATTATTTATACTTTCATTATTTCTTTCCTTATACTCCTTCTCACAATAATCATCATTTAATCTTGTTAAATTATTTATATCTAAATAGTGTTTTTGATTTCTATAAGTCGTCATATAATATAATATATAATATATATTATATTAAAAAATTTTATTAACTTTATTTATTAATAATTAATTATGATAAATATGTAATTTTAGATATATTATTATTTACCCATGTTGTTGGTCCTGTACATTTTATTGTATCTTCCTTGCATGTAGGTCCAGTGTTATAGCACCATTTAGCAAATTCTGTTTGTTTATTTGGCATTGTTGTGGAAGGCATTGTATAAAATTGTCTTTGAGAATTTCCTTTTTCATATAAATCAGATACATCTCTATATAAATTAAAATTAAAATTATTTTTAATATCTTTTTTAATTTTAATATTATCCCACGATTTACAAGCCTCTGCTCTATTTTTTTTATCAGATATAATATTATAATTCATAAATGGATTATTAATATTGGGTTTAATACATTTCTTATTATCTAACATAATATTCTTTTTTTTTTCTAAATTATCATATGAATTAAAATACATCTCTAAATTTTTTTTTTGTGTTTTATAAATAACAAATGTAATCATTAATACTACAAAAAAAATTAATAGATATAATGCATTGCCTTTAAATAAAAACAATAATATACTAATATAAAATGATAATCTAACAATTGAATTTAATTTTTCAATTATTGTCATTTCATATGATGGAAAGAATTCAATTAATCGATTTTTTTGAAATAAAATATTAATATTATTTGACCAAAATTTATCAGTTTTAATATTTTTATTATTTTCTTTATTATTTTCTTTATTATTTTCTTTATTATTTTCTTTATTATTTTCTTCATTAAATATATCATTTATTATTTTATTTTTTTTATCTAAATTATCATTTGTAATTAAATTATTATCTAATTTATTTATTTCTGTCATTATAAATTATTATTATATAATTTATATATATAAATTAACTTTAATATATAAATTATTATTATTTTTTTAGATTACCAAACATATTTAATCCTCCTAATAATTGTTGAGCTTCTTGTAATAATTGATTTTGATTCACAGAACCATCTTTAATCTTAGTATCTAATTCTGAACAAACAGTCGACATAATATTATTAAGTGAATTTGTTTTATCATTTCCACCAAATAACATTCCAAATAATTGAGATGGATCACTTACTTCTGGAAGATTTAAATCATTATCTTTCTCTATTTTTTGAGATAATTCTTCTGCCAATTTACCAATTGATGTATTCTGTATATTTAAAAAAGGATTACTATTATTCTTTTTTTCATTTTCATTTTCATTTTCATTTTCATTTTCATTTTCATTTTCATTTTCATTTTCATTTTCATTTTCATTTTCATTTTCATTTTCTTTATTTTTATATAATTGATTCTTTTATTTTTTTATAATCTACATTTTCTTTTTTTTTTAGATTAGTATTTACATATTTTAGAATATATGTACCTTTTTTATCTTGATTAAACAATATTAAATATAATGTCATTAAATATGTATTAATTTTTTTAACTTTATCTAGATCATATTTAGTATTCTTTTTTTTTAATTCAAGTTTTTTAATTATTTTTTTATATTTTAGACCAGGGATTAATTCAATATTATCATTCGAATACCAAAAATAATCAATATTATTTACAGAAATTTCATCCATATGAGGTAATATATTAATTATAAAATGATCATAATAATTATTATTTTTATTTTCTTGAATATTATATGTTTTAGATATATAATTTATAAAATTCTTATATATTTTATTAAATTTATTTATCATTATTGAATAATTCTCTTCTTCAATTGTTTCTTCAATTGTTCTATCTAATATATCTTCCAATTCATCTTTTTTATTATCTGAGATTACTTCATCACATTTACTTTCATCCAGTATATCTTCTAATTCATCTTTTTTATTACATACACTATTATTATCTGATAGTTCTTCGTTACATTTATTTTCATCCAATATATCTTCACCTTCTTCTATAATATCTTCTTCATTCGCAATTAAATTATTATCATCTAAATCACTCATTATATAATTAGATATATAATATATTTTTTATATATATATTTACCGCAAATATATATATACTATTGTAATAATTATTTATTTTGAAATATAAAACATTTATATATTATATATAAGTTTTATGTCAATTAATAGTATTAATACTCAGATTAATAATATTAATATTAATCAAAATATTACACCACATAATATAAATAAAATAAATAATGCAATTAGAGATATTAATCAAAATTCAAATTCAAAAATATCTTTAATACGAAATATAAATTTAAATAAAAAAGATTTATATAAAAAAATAGGAGTATTAGATCCAGATGGTACAGAATTAAATCCATTAACAAAACAACCATATAAAAATCTATATTATGATTCTAATAAGGAATTAAGTAAAAGCAATTTTACATATAGTAGTTTAGCAAAAATGTGGTCAAATTTACCAATGTATTCAAAAACAGAAGAAGCATTAGATATAATATATAATAATCAAGTTATATTAATAATATCAGGTACAGGTAGTGGTAAAACTGTTTTAACACCAAAATATGTATTACATTGTTTGAACTATCAGGGTAAAATTGCAATAACAAATCCAAAGAAAATACCTAGTTCTGGAAATGCTGAGTTTTCAGCTAAAATGTTTGATGTAAAATTAGGAGAAGAAGTAGGGGTAAAATTTAAAGGAAGTAACCCAGATTATTATTCTAAAGAAAAAAGTAATTTAGTTTATTGTACAGATGGACATATTTTATATAAATTATATTCTGACCCATTATTATCAGAGTATGATGCTGTAATAATTGACGAAGCACATGAAAGAGGTGTAACAATAGATTTATTATTACTTTTACTAAGGAAATTACTTTTAAAAAGACCTAATTTTAAATTAATAATAATGAGTGCTACTATTAATGAAAAAATATTTATAGATTATTTCCCAAAAGATAAATATAAATTTGGATTTCTTGATGCTGGTTCAAAACCTAATTATCCTGTAACAAGTTATTTTCTAGATAAACCAATAAATAAATTTAAAGATAAACAATTAATTAGTAGGGATGAAGATTTTCTAATACCGACAGTTGATAGAATAATACAGATTATGAATGATGATAGTGAAGGTGATATATTAGTATTTATTAGTGGTAAAGGCGAGGGTTCTAAAGGATGTTCATTATTAAGTAAAAAATTAATTGAATATAATAAAAATAAATCAAGAGAAGAAAAAATATATTGTGATGTTTTGTCAGGTGCTACTGATAAAATAACAGAAAAAAAATTAATAAGCGAAGAGAATTATAAAGAAGGTACTAAATATAATAGAAAAGTAATATTTGCAACAGAAGTTGCAGAGTCATCTGTAACAATTGATGGAATTAAATATGTAATTGATACAGGTTTAGCAAATATAAATATATATTATTCAGATACAGATATAGAAGCATTAGAAAAACGTTATATTTCAAAAGCATCACATCGACAAAGAATGGGTAGAACTGGGAGAACAGGACCTGGTTTTTGTTATAATATGTTTACTGAAAAAGAATATGAAAATGATTTTCAGGATTTTGCAACATCACCAATCAATTTAGAAAATATATCTGATTTTATATTAAAATTTTTAAATAATAAAGAGTTGGTTTCTCATATTGATTATCCTTTTAATTATAATATAAAAGATAATTCAAATAATTTTAAAGCAAAATCATTAGCACTTGTTTTAAAAGAATTAATTGAACCTCCAAATGAAAAAGATGTTATAAATACATTAAATAAATTATATTTTTTAGATGGAATTAATATTAATAATAATATTGGTTATATATCTGATATTGGAAAAGGTATGGCAAAATTTGGAATATTGCCTGAATTAGGTAGAATGTTAATTGCTGGTTATAATTACAAATGTAAAAAAGAAATAATTATTTTAGCCGCTATATTAGAAATTTTAGAATTTCGTATTGAAAATATTTTCAGAGAACCAAAAAAAAAAGGTGATATAGACTCATATAAAAAAGAATTAAAAGAATTTGATAAAATAAAAAAAAAATTTAGTAAAAAAGATGGAGATGCTTTAACTTTAATACATATTTATAAAGAGTATGAAATAAGAAAATTTGGAATTACTAATAGAAAGACAGACGATATCATAAAAAATAAGAATGAAAATTATAAAGAATGGTGTAATAAAAATTTTTTAAATGAAAAAAAATTAGATAGAATAAGTAGAGAAATAAAAGAGATTGGATACAAATTTAGTAGTGTAATAGGAATTCAAAAAAATAAATTTCCAAATAATAAACCAGAGTTCTTATTTATAAATTCACCAAGAGAACTAAAAGAAGAAAATATATTACAAGCAATCTTAATTGGATGTGTAACAAATATAGTTAATAAAGATGGTAATAAATATTTTACATGTTTTCCTAATAAAATAACATCATCAAAAATATCACAAAACTCGTTTTTTAATAATATTAAAACTTCATATACATACTATGTGTATACTCAATATAAAAGTATATTTGGAAATGATTCATTAAATATAATGACAAGAGGTACTCCATATTTCAAAGAATTTTTAAAAGAAAAATATAAAGAAAAATATGAAAAAATATTAAATTGTAATAAACAAATTAAAAAAATTAAAAATGAAATAAAATCTAAACCAAAAAGAAAATCAATAACAAAAAAAAGTAAATTTACAAAAAAAAGGAAATCAACAACAAAAAAAAGGAAATCAACAACAAAAAAAAGAAAATCAACAACAAAAAAAAGGAAATCAACAACAAAAAAAAGATATAAATAATTATTATTTACTTTGTATATTAATATTATTATTATCTTTATTTATTTTTTTATTTAAAATAATTTTGATATTTTTATTATTATTTAAACTTTTTAACAACTTGATAATTTTATCAACTGATAAAATATTTAAAACTTGATCATTAATTTGATATATAATATCACCTGGTTTAATTTTACTACATTCCGCAGGTAATAATGAATTATTATCTGGATTTTTTTTAAATGATTTTACAATAACATCATAATCTTTAATATAGATATTTAACCCTAACCCATATTCTTTATCGTTTATTAAAGTAACTTCATATAAATTATTATTATTTTTATTTATTACATAATTTTGATAATTAATTATTTCTATTTTTAATCTTTCTTTTGCAAGATTATCATCTTCAAAAATATCAAATATAATATTTTCAATAAGTGGTCCATTATATGATTCTTTCATTTTTTTTTTGAGAGAATCTCTAATATATAATTTTAAATCATCCTTTTTTTTTAAATAAATATCATCAATTAATTCATCAATTTCAACATGGTTAATTATTTTTATATTTTTATTTTTTAATATTAAATTATATTCTTTTTTCACAAAAAAATATATAATATTTTTGATATCATTTTGTAGAGACATATATATTAATAAATAGATATATAATTTTTTAAATATTTTAACTTAAATAATTTATATGAAGTATTATTATATGATTATATATATATATTATTTTACAATATTCAATTATTTTATAATAAGTTTATTATTAAATATTGTATATTATAAAATAACAAGTGAATTTAACTTATTTTTAACAAATATTTTATATAATAGTATTGAATTAAATGGATGTATATTAATTAAATTTACACAATGGTTTTTAACAAGATATGAATTATATATTGAAGTTGATAATTTTCCAAAAGAATTGCTAAAATTTAAAAATTTTTATGAAGAGTGTAGCATACATTCATTTGAATATACAAATAAAATAATGAATATAGAAATGAAAAATAAAAGTTTTAAAATTACAAACAATATTCCAATTGCATCAGGTAGTATAGCCCAAATATATAAGGGTGTAGATTTAAATAATAATAATGATATTGTAATAAAAATAATACATCCTTATATAAAAGAACAACTTTATTTTCCAATATTATTTATAAATACAATTGAATATTTATCTAAATATAATATATTTAATAAAATACCTTTTAAATTAAATGATTTTATTAAAATATTAAAAGAGCAAACTAATTTAAATAAAGAATTTCATAATTTAGCAATATTTAATAACAATTTTGAAGATAATTCTCTTGTAATATTTCCAAAACCATATTATTCATCCCAAAATATATTAGTAATGTCATATGAAGATGGTGTATCTTTTAATGATATTGAATTAGATTATGATTTTAACTTTTTAACAGTTGCACAGCTTGGACCAAGAAAAAATATTGGTAATACAATTAATTGGTTTGTCCAAGAATTTCATGATGATGAAGTCGGCTTGATCCTTAAGACCAACCTTGCTAAAAATTGCTTGATGGATAGAGAGAATGTAAAAAACCAACTTAAGCAATTTGTTGAAGAATATCCTGACAAGAAATGCTCCGTATATCTTCTTCACGGTGATATGGAAGATGATGAAATGCACTCCCTGTATAGTCACGAAAAAGTGTCCGCTTTGATCAGTTTAGCACACGGCGAAGGGTTTGGGCTTCCAATCTTTGAAGCAGCATACACAGGTTTACCAGTAATATGTACAGGCTGGTCAGGGCAATTAGACTTCTTGGTTGATGAAGATGGCAAAGATAGGTTTTACAATGTCGCTTTCGATATGCAGCCTATACCGGATGAAGTTTTTTGGGATGGAGTTTTAATAAAAGAATCAATGTGGGCATATGCACGCGAACAATCAGCTAAAAACAGAATGAGAGAATGCT
>WLWF01003183.1_pt1 | contig 10985 bp, 6 predicted proteins | sample 6718331 | NCBI WGS metagenome assembly WLWF01 (sample SAMN12718692, study PRJNA515312) | sponge metagenome | isolation source: marine sponge | host: Mycale hentscheli | place: New Zealand: South Island, Marlborough, Capsize Point | collected 2003-05-01
GGAAATTTACAAAACTATTGAAAAACAATTGAAGTAAAAACCTTTGTAGAAGCAGTCGCTCTACGGGGCGATTGCAAACTACAAATTAAAAAGAAATTATGGCAGTAAGTATAGATACAGTATATCAGAGAGTTTTATCGGTTGCTAACAAAGAGCAAAGGGGTTACGTAACTCCTCAGGAATTTAACTTATTTGCTAACCAAGCTCAGATGGATATATTTGAGCAATATTTTTATGACTTAAACCAATTTAGCAGACTAAAAGGTAACAACACTGAGTATGCTGATATGGTAACTATATTAGAAGAAAAAATAAATATATTTAAAAAAAGAAACCAAGCTATTGCAATTATTAACCAGTATGGTGATGGAACTTTACCAAGTGATTTATACAGGCTTGGGACTGTTTTGAGGTTTGCTTTACCAAACGTAGCTGGATCAACAGCTGCTCAAATGGAAGAAGTGTCAGAGCAAGACTATATGTATTACAGCTCTTCTCCTTTGGCAGCACCTTCAAAATACCGACCGATATATATTCGAAACTCTGCTACAACAATAAAAATATACCCTTATTCAACAACTATAAATACTGGTTTAGATAAAAGTGCAGCTTTGTATTTTCAACAAACAGGTAAAAGTAGGTATAATGGACAAGACAATCAATTTTCTGCTGATGGTTTTATTGCAACACCTTCTGTTACACAAGCTAGTCCTGGTGATATAAACGTTTATATGCCAGCTGTAGCGGGTTCTCCATCAGCACCAATAAGCCAAATTAAAGTTGGTCAGGTTGTTACTGGTACAAATATAGTTACATCACCTGCTACCACAGTAAAAGGTTTTACTGCAGGAGCATCAACAACTTTAAATGCGGATGTATTAGTTAATGCCACAACATTTACGGTTGTTACTCCAGGAGCATCGGCTGGTACTATTGCAATAGGACAGTATATAAGTTTAGGTGCATTTCCTGGTGGTACAACTGTTGTTGGTGTTCAGGGAAATGTAGTCACAGTGAGCCAACCTGCTAGTGGAACCGCAAGTAGTGGTGACGCTGTAAGTTTTTTAAGCCATTTAACCTTATCACAACTACCTTCTGCACCTTTAACAACCTCAAATGACTTAAATTTTAACGAAGCAAACTCTTTTTCTTACATAGAAACTGGTCAAACTATAACTGGATCTGGTGTTCCATCTAATACAACTGTAGCTGCTATAAACGGCAATATTATTACATTGTCAAATGACTTTACTAGTGGTGGCAGGAAAACATTAACATTTGCATCTGATGATGTAAAGTGTAATTATGTAAGAAAACCTTTAAGTGTTTCTTGGAACTATACAGAGATAAACGGTGTTGCAATGTACAACTCAAGTAACTCAACGGACTTTGAGCTACATGAATCTGAAGAGACTGAATTGGTTTTTAAAATACTACAACTAGCCGGTATAGCTATGGAGAGTATGGACTTATACCAAGTAGCAGCGCAAGAAGAAGTAAGGAATATTCAACAAGAAAAAATATAATAAATGGGATTATTAAACGGCAACACACAACAAAGTTACTATCAAGGTTCAGATTTTGGTAATTACCAATTTACATCTTTACATAATATTATAGATCAATTTATAATTGCTTATGTTGGAGAGCAAAAAGTAATACCTAAAATTTCTAGAACTGATGTTGCTTTTCATGCTCAAAGAGCTTTGCAAGAATTAAGTTTTGATACTTTTAAATCTACAAAATCCCAAGAAATTATAATACCACCATCACTAACAATGGTTTTACCACAAGACTATGTTAACTACGTAAAAGTAACATACACTGATGATGCTGGTATAGAACACATTGTATACCCAGTTTCTAAAACATCTAATCCTTTCAAGATAGTACAAGATGCTAACAAAGATTACACGTTCAACGCTGATGGTAGTTTAGCTGAAGCTAGCGAATCTACAACATGGGAAAAATACAAAGTTCACACAACTAACGAAACTAACAATAGCAGCGATCAGTATGATGATGGTTTATACGATTTGAATGTTGGTCAAAGATATGGTCTAGACCCACAGTATGCACAGACTAACGGTTCTTTTTATATAGATGAGTTAAAAGGTAAAATACACTTTAGCTCTAGTTTTTCTGGAGTAACTGTAACTTTAAAATATATAAGTGATAGCTTAGGTACGGACGATGAAATGCAAGTGCATAAATTCGCCGAAGAAGCTATGTATAAATCTATAGCTTATGCTATTTTATCTACAAGTGCTAACGTACAAGAATATATAGTTAGAAGATTTAAAAAGGAAAGATTTGCAGCAATAAGAACTGCTAAACTAAGACTTTCAAATATAAAATTAGAAGAGATAAGCCAAATACTAAGGGGTAAATCCAAACAAATAAAACACTAGTATATGCCGGAGATTAAGAATACTTTTACGTCAGGGAAAATGAACAAAGACCTTGACGAGAGATTAGTGCCTAATGGTCAGTATAGAGATGCGATGAATGTAGAAGTTGCATCGTCTGATAGTGACACTGTAGGCGCTTTAACTAATTCTAAAGGTAACGTGGCAATGAATAGCACTGGTATTGCTGGTGCTGTTTGTGTAGGTTCTATTGTAGACACTGAAAACGATAGAATTATATGGTTTATATGTGGTGACACTACAAATGCTATTGTAGAATACAGCTTATTATCTAGCAATATATCACCTATACTTGTAGACACTACAAAAACTTTATTAGGTTTTAGAAAGAAAGTTTATATAACTGGTATAAACATACTTAATGGTACTTTATTCTGGACAGATAATGTTGGACAGCCTAAAAAAATAGATATTGAACAAATGAAGTCTGGTTTGGTTTCTATAATAGAAGGTGTAACTACAGGAACTAACACTGCGATATCACTTAGCTCAACGTCTGTGTGGGGAAGTAATCTTGGTGATACTTTTTCTGTATCACCAACAACTACAGTGGGGTTAACACCTAGCGACCTTAAAGTTGTTGTAGATGGTGTTGAAGATACAAGTTTTACTTTAGGCGCCACTAGCATTACACTTTCTAGCGCGCCATCCTCTGGTGATGAAATATCAGTTGAATTAATTTCTACCCGCGCTATATTTACACAAAGAACTTTTTACATTGTAAACGGTTACAACAGGGAATACCCTAGGAAAAAAAATATTTTTGTCGCAAGGCGTTTTCCCTTAACAGCGCCTGACATGACACTTTCTAGTTCTGTTAGAGATGGTAATACTACAAACGCATCTGCTTACACACCATCTACATTTGTAGATGGAAATGAGCATTGGTGGCTTTATATAGATGACAATAGTATAACAAGAAAGAAACCGCCAGGTGTTAATAGTAAAGGTCCTTTTTACCAAAACCAAGACACAAACCCACCTACAAACATGCTAGTAGATGTTATTGGTGATCCTGTTATTGTAACTAGATTACAATTTAATAGCAGTGACTTCAAAGAAGATGATATAGTTGTCTTGACAGCACCCAATAACTCAAATGTTTTAGCGGATCAATTTACAGATCCTTTAAAAATAAGGTTGTTGCTTGGCGAAGAAAACAACACTACAGCACAAAACTTTGAAATTACAATACTAAGTATAAGCGACAGTTTGTTAGACCAAGAATCAGCTACTCCAGGTAAAAATGGTGGTGGTAAAATTAGGTGGAGCGTAGACCTCGAGCAGGCCGAAGGTATTTATCAAAACGTTTTTCCAAGATTTGCTTATAGGTGGAAATATGCAGACGGTGCTTATTCAGCAATGTCTCCTTTTACTGAAGTTGCGTTTTTACCGAAAGCTAGTGGGTATGAATACGACTCAAAAGAAGGTAATAACATTGCAATGCAAAACGATGTTAGAAAAGTTACTCTTTCTAATTTTCAAGGAAAACTTGTAGACGTTGATGAGGTTGATATATTAGTTAAAAATTCCAACAGTAATAATGTTTATGTCGCCGACACTATACAAACAAACGCAACAGATATTGGTGATGTTGAAATAACACAAGAAAACATTTCTTCCTTACTACCTTCAAATCAATTATTAAGACATTTTGATAACGTACCTCTAAAAGCAAGAGCACAAGAAGTATCTGCTAATAGACTTATATATGGTAATTATTATCAGCAAAGAAATTTACCACAGTTTTTTGAAAAAAGAGTTTCTTTTAATTTTAGTGTAAGATCAAATGACATAACCAGCAAGTTTGCTAAGTCTGTAAAATCATTAAGAACGTATCAAGTTGGTGTTTCGTTTTTAGACGAGCTAGGTAGGCAAACACCAGTTTTCTCATCAGATAATTCTACAGTAAAGCTAGGGCAGATAAGTTCTAGCACTCAAAATTATTTAACAACAAACTTAAAATCATTTAAACCTTCCTGGGCAAAGCATTTAAAGTACTATATAAAAGAGAACTCCAACGAGTATTACAACATGGCTTTAGACAGGTACTACAACGACGAGATAGATGGAAATGTATGGTTGTCTTTTTCTTCTAATGAGACTAATAAAGTTGAAGTTGATGACTACATAGTACTTAAAAAAGCCCACGGGTCTAACAACCCTGTTCACGATGGTAGTGGAGACACTGTAAAGTATAAAGTTTTGGCTAAAGAAAGCATGGCTCCAGACTCTATAAAGTACAAGAAAGAATCACTTGGCAAGGTAAATGGTATAAAGTTTTCAAAGCAAGTACCTGGTAACTTAACCGACGGTTATCCTGAAAAAGGTTTTAACACTTTAAAAATACAAAAAATCGCTTTCTCAGATACTGAGCTTGAAGATGTTAACACATGGACAACAGCTAGTAATGAAAAGTTTCTAAAAATATCTTTAGCAACTAGTGGTAATGTAGAATCTAACTTTTACGAGGTTTCCAACGTTGTTCTAAAAACAGAGACTGTTAGTAGTGTTGATTACGAGTATTATGAATTTACTTTAAAAACGCCTTTTGGCGATGATATTAGCTTTGCAAGAACATACTATATACCACCCACGACAAATACTCAAAACAGTGATAACGCTAACAAACGTTTTTCTTTTGAATATTTTGAAAACGTTAACAAAGAAACAGCGTCTGAATTTAAGGGTAGATTTTTTATTAAAGTTAAAAGTGACAACAATTTAAAAAACTATGTATTAAATACGCAGAACTCTACTATTGGGGCTAATTATGTTTCTATGGCTCAAAACATGAGGTATATTAGAAATAATGGGGCTAATCCAGCAAGTTCTCCAAGCAACGTTACTATAGACAATAATGATTACGATCAAGATTATACCGACTGGCCTTCAACACTTACAGATTTTGATCCACCAATAAGTAGTGATACAAATAAAATGCAGTATTGGGCTGTAGATGAAGGTTATTATTACGAAGAGGGTATTACAGCTACACAGTCTCATGGAAGCTCAGGATCTGAAGGTGGTTTTCAACTGGGTAAACAAATGGTTGCTTTTAGATTTTGTGGGAGAATACCATCTTTTTTAAGTAAAGGTATTGGTTGGACATATGACAACTACAAGTTCTACGATGTTTTAGATCAAAGTGATTTTAACCCAAACACATACAGCTTTTTCCAAAAAATGGCTAAAGGTGTTGGTTTAAGATTTAGATGGTACCACGATCCAGGTGTTATATATGAGGTTATAGAATCAACAATAATACCTGTTAAAAACTTTGATAGCACAGATAATACTAACGCTAGTGGTCTTGAAGCTGTAAATGGTGTTGTTTTTAAATTTAAACTAAACAAGCAAGTAGCAAAAGGTATCGTGCCAGATGGTACTACGCAAGCAAACACTGTTGGAATGAATGTTTTAAGCGACCACCCTACAAACACTGGCTCAGATAACACTAAAGTTTTTGAAATAATAGAGACTTTGCCAAATGACAAGTCTTTCTTTACTGAAAACCCAGCTGTATTTGAAGTTGAACCAAAAGAAGATCCTGTAGATTTAAACTTATTTTACGAAACTTCAAGGTCTATACTAATACCAAAAGTTGGTTACTACATATCTTGCCCTTCTAATAATGACTTTGTTAATTCAACTATAGATTCTGCAACAGAAGATACTTTAACCTTAACAAAAGTATCAGACACAAACGCTCTTATACCAGCTGGTACTATAGTTACAATACACGATGGTCCTGTGTATCAATCAAACTTGGTTGGATATAATTTTGCACAAGATTTTGTTTTAGCAGAAGATATGCCAGTTGGAACAAACATTGTTAAACTAAGACAAGTGCAGCTAGACTGGTCTAATTGTTTTGCTTTTGGTAATGGTGTAGAGTCTAATAGAATAAAAGATGACTTTAATGCTCCTATTATGGACAAAGGACCTAAAGTTTCTTCAACTTTTTCTGGAACATATAAACAAGAACATTTAAAAACAGGTTTAATTTACTCTGGTATATTTGTAACTAAAGATGGTATTAATAACTCTAATCAGTTTATTCAAGCTGAAAAAATAACAAAACAACTTAACCCTGAATACGGGTCTATACAAAAGCTATTTACAAGAAATACTAACATGGTTACTTTTTGTGAAGACAAAACGTTAAAAGTTTTAGTAGATAAAAACGCTTTGTTTAATGCTGATGGTAACCCACAGCTGTTATCAACTGACAGTGTGTTAGGGCAAGTTATACCTTTTGCTGGTGATTTTGGCATATCTAAAAACCCAGAAAGCTTTGCCAACTATGGTTATAGAGTTTATTATACAGATAGAAAAAAAGGAGCTGTTTTAAGATTGTCTGGTGATGGTATAACAAACATTGCTGAAAAAGGTATGTTAAACTACTTTAAAACAAGCATGAGAGACGCTGAAACGCTTTTAGGTAGTTATGATGAAACTAAAGACGTTTACAACTTAACGTTAAAATACCCACAAGCAGCTGGAGACACAACGGTTAGTTTTACAGAAAGGGTAAATGGTTGGACTAGTTTTAAATCTTTTATACCTGAGGCTGGTTGCTCTTTAAATAATGGTTACTACACAATGTATGATGGTGAAATTTGGAAACATGGTGTTAATGAATTAAGAAATACATATTATAACACTTTTACAGCATCTAAAGTTAAACTAGTATTTAACACTGAGTTTTCTTCTGTCAAAACTTTTAAAACATTAAACTACGAGGGCACAACTTCTAGAATTTACAGCACAGTATCTGGGCAAGAAGATCAAGTTGCTACTAATGGTTGGTATAACAACACTATCACAACAGATTTAGATTCTGGAACAATACCATACTTTTTAGATAAAGAAAACAAATGGTTTAACTATATACAGGGTAGTTCAACTGGAACAACTACTAATGATATTTCTGAAAGGGCATTTCAAGGTTTAGGTTTTGCTAGTGCTGTTGGGTCAACAAGTGCGTATCATGAGCTAGTTTTAAATGGTATTTTAACAGACAACTCTTTAGATTACCAACCACTATATGACTGGGTTGGTGGAACTGGTTTACCAAACGGAACCAAAACTACAACAACAAATCAAACTGGCGCTATACCAGACCAAGTGTTTACAATAGAACCTAAAGTAGTAAATGGTATTAAATACGTTATAGCAGAAGCAGACTTTTCTTTACAAGGAACACCTACTGGTATAAGTGGAATAGTTTTTGCAGACACAACAAGCGCATATGCTATTAACAACAATGTAACAGCAACAATATCTTTTAGCACTAACATGCCTTCTAACGATGATACTCGTTCTTTCACTGTAATTGGAAACGCTAATCCACAAGTCTTATAAATAAACAAACAAAATGGGAACAATAGTAAGTAAAATAACAAACTGTACTGAAACAACAACAGCTATTGACGCTACTTTAAGCAACAATAACACAACGTTTACAGTAACTGGTTTTCCAGGGCAAACAAAAAGACTTTTTAAAAAGCAATTTACAGCTATAGCTAATCATGTTTTTAGTAGTGAACCAACCGTTGATTTTAGTGACACAAGTTTTCCTCAGAATTACACTATAACAAACGTAGATACTGGGTCTATAGCTGGTGGTGATCTTACGGTTAGAGAAACTACAATTAGGTATTTATTTCCGTATGAACCAGTTGATGAAGAAGCTGAAGAATCTATATTTTTTAACACATTAGGGTCAGCTAATTTTCCACCTTCTACAGGTAAAATATATTCTTATGGTTTTGATGAGTCTGATATAAGCAGCAATGGAGGTGTTAAAACATTAAAAGTAATTGGTGATCCTGCTGCTACCCTAACTGTAAATGCTAAAATTTCTGGAGGAGCAGATATTGAATTAACTACCGCTGTTGTTGAATCAAACGTTAGTAGTTCTACATCTATACCACTACAAGTTTCAAACTCTAGCATACATGTTGGAATGGCTGTTTCTGGAAGTGGTGTGGCTGATTGTACGGTTGTATCGGTAACAGGCGCTAGTATAGTTTTAAGCCTAGCACAAACATTAACCGCAAATACTGTTTTAACTTTTAAAGGTCCTTTTACAGCTACTATTGGTAGTAATGGAGTGTTTAGTATACCTATTTCTTTTCCCGCAACATCTACTAATTTAACCTACAACGTTGTACTTACTCAAATAGCCGCAGGTTCTTTTATAAGTCCTTTATTATCACCAACAACTTTAGTGGTAAAGCAATACAAGCCTACAGTTATTACTTTTGCAATTACAGATAACAACCCACCAGCGTCAGGTTCATTTACATTAAGTTCTAATAGCTTTACAGACTCTGGCCAAACTAATAGAAACAACTCTATACTACTTTCATACGAACCAACTGAAATATCATTTACAGCATCGACATCAGCTGCTGGTTACAGTATAATTTTAGGTGCTCAAGAGTTTACAACACAGAGGTGGAGTTCTTTAACCGCAGCAACAGGAAGGTATATAACTTTAGCTGGTGGTACTTCTGTGGCTTTTAGTGATTTTTCAATAGTTATAGACAATAGTCAGAACACAAAAACTGCGACCGTTAGTTGCGTTGCAACAGTTTTGTTTCATGGAATATCAGACCAAACTACAAATTTAAATATTAACGATATATTAACAACACAACAATAGTATGCCAGATATAGTATATACTTTTTCAAACTCTATAAACACTTCCCTTCAGTCAAAACCTAGTAACGTTGCTACTGGTGCTGAAACTGGTGCTTATGACAATGTGTATTTTACTAGGATTTCCAGTGGTAAACAACTAGGGTCTGTAAAACTTATAGGCTCTTGTATAGATATAACACAAGGTCAAAACAAAATAACAGTTGATGCTAGTGCAAACATACCTTTACCAGATGTTGGTGATTATTTATTTTTTGCTAAAAATACAAATATAAATACACCTGGTATAATGGGTTACTATGCAGAGGTAGAAATGATAAACGATTCAACAGAACAGGCAGAGCTTTTTACAGTTAGTTCAGAGGTTAATGAAAGTAGTAAATAATGAGTAAAAAGTGTAATTATAATATAAATAAACAATAAATATGACTGGAACAGAATTAATGGCTATCCAAGCTGGTGCTAGTTTACTATCAGGTATATTTGGTGGTAAGCGTAGACGTAGAGCACAAAGAGAAGCTAAAGCTGCTAGAGATGAGATGAGAGCTAAATATGAAGCTCTAGATACTAGTAACTTATATGCTGATATGGAAAATCCATACGAAGACTTAACTGTAAACCTGCAGCAAGCAGAGTTTATGAGAGAACAACAACAACAGCAACAAGCTAATTTATTATCAGGGCTTCAACAAGCTGCTGGTGGTAGTGGTATTGGTGGTTTAGCTCAAGCTGTAGCCGGTCAAGGTATAGTAGCATCACAACAAGCTGCGGCATCAATAGGCCAGCAAGAAGCTGCCAACAAACGATTAGCCGCACAAGGAGCTGCTGTAGTTCAACAAATGGAAGCACAAGGAGCTCAAGAAGCTAGACGATTAGAAGCTGATAAAACAGCAACGCTATTTGGTATTGAATCACAAAGGTTAGCTGAGGCTAACAGGGCAAGAGCACAAGCTAGACAAGCTATTGCTGGTGGTATAGGTAGTTTAGCAATGATGGGTATTGGTGGTAAGTTTGATGGTATGTTTGGTGGAGCAACTCCAGTTGGTAACATGGAACCTGCTTATAGCAGCTTTGCAAATAGCCCTTTTAGCTCACAATATTCAGTTCCAACCTTAAACCAAGCTGCAGGCATAACAAGCTCTGGCTTTACATTACCTGGAGCTAACACGCCATCGTACATGCAGTACAGTCCACAAGGATCTATTTTTAATCAAACGCCTATGGGTAATCAAACAGGAACATACTTAGACCCTATGTTTGGTGCTATGACAAAAGGTAATTTATTTAATTAATTTAAAAAATAAAATATGGCAGCAAATCAAGCATTAATACAAGCATCAAGAGGTACAGGTGAACAATTCATAGATTATGGAGCTGTTTTACAACCTATAGTAAAAGGCATGATGAGAGAATTAGAAATAGCTGATAATAAAATGGCTAGCTTTGTAAACTCTTTACCACCTGGTGCAAACATAGAAAAACTACCACAAGGCATGAGACCTGAAGTAGAAAGATATTTAAGAGATTCAAAAAACGAATATGCAGAAGCTGCTAAAGTAGCTTCTAAGCTAAGCCCATCAGATGCTGGTTACAGAGAAGCTGTTGATAAAATGAACAGTATAAAAACTGGGTTTATGAATTTAAATAAAAACCTAGAAGCTCATTTAGCTAATAGGGTTGAGTTTATTCAAGATAAAGATGACTTGTCAGGTTCTTTATCTGGTAACGACAATATATTTTTAACTAGTGTATACGCTGGTGATTATGATGGTTTTAAAGTAACAGGTGGTGAATTAGAGTTTTTAGATAAATCAACAAATAAATATAAAAGAAACTCAGAGTTTCCACAGTATTCACTAACAGACGCTATAGGTGCTAACAAAATA